>Ga0137308_100031_pt1 | contig 216768 bp, 199 predicted proteins | sample Inofrocosms_June_FD_97181 | JGI IMG/M metagenome (GOLD analysis project Ga0137308, IMG submission 97181) | Mouse cecal microbial communities from Vienna, Austria - N-Acetylneuraminic and N-Acetylglucosamine D2O microcosms_June | ecosystem: Host-associated > Mammals > Digestive system > Large... | reverse complement strand
TATCAGACACTTATCTGTAACTGATGAGATTTTACCAGATCATATAACCTGCTTTGAATATCTGGATAGTATCAGGCGGACAAAGAACCATAAAGAGCCGGATGATATCCTTGAGGGGCCGCTTACGGATTATGAAAGCTGGATGCCGGATTTCCTCGGCGGGCTTGCGAAGGGGATTGAAAACAGCCGGGCTTTTGAAGAAGGCCGTCCGGGATGTGGCTTCGGATATGGTGATCAGCCTGAAGGTGGGGCGGCAGAGCTGCCTTCCATGGAGGGCGGTTATGGCGGCATGGGGAATATGGCGGATTTCCTTGCCGGGATCAGGTCTGCGGTTTCGGAGGCCATGGCGGGGTTTGCCGGGCAGGCCGGGGATATTATAATCCCGGTGTATGTGGGCGGTACGCTGCTGGATAGATTTATTTTCCATACGCTCTGACGCTGTGTGGCTCATTCTGTTGTGATTGTGGTAATGGTTATTAACACAAGTTGAAACTTAACCTTTTAATCCTCGTGACTGTCTATCCATATCTTCAATGACAACATCATAGATTTCGCCTAAAGATGCACAATATTCAAGAACTTTCCATGGCTCATTTGTGTGATAATGTATTTTTATCATTTCATCATCTCCAACTGCCAATAAACAGTCTCCTTTAAAATTATTTGTAAAATATTTGCTTATAATGTCTTCGTCAAGGTTCTCGCCCTCAATCAATAATTGTGTATCATATCTAAATTCTAACATCGCCTTACTCCTCCATAAAATTTCAATTTGTGTCGTTAATAGAATACCACAATCATACTTATATTTCTATCAAATTTCCATTAAATTTCTTCCGCCCTCCCCTTAGTCCTGCTCTGTTGCCTGTTATGCTGTCGGTACGGGAATCAGGAAGGGGAAGGTTTCAACTATCATTATCAGGCACACGGCTATCATCCGCTGCTGTGTTACGACGGACTGACGGGCGATTTCCCTGGCCTGCCGCTCTACTTTCGTGGTGACAGCGGCTTTGCGTCACCGGATCTGTACGAAGTTCTTGAAGACAAAAACTGCAAATATGCTGTCCGACTCAAGGAGAACGCAAAACTCCGTGAACTGGCGGAAGAGGAAAACCAGGCGCTGTACCGGGCAACAAGATTCAACCAGGTGGATTACGCCGTGGAGTATGGAGAATTCCTGTACCAGGCTGGTTCCTGGAGCCATCCGCGCAGAGTAGTTTTTAAAATAGAAAAGCCGTATGGGCAGATGGTCCATCTGTATACCTTTATTGTCACAACATTGGAAATGGAACCTTATCAGGTGATCCAATTCTATTGTGGAAGAGGCAAAAGGGAGAACTTCATCAAAGAAGGAAAAACCGGCTTTGACTTTGCCTCTGCAGCAGTTGTCCCTACAAAAAAGAAAAGTTGATATTCAAAAGCTGAAGGTTAATTATAAGATTAAAAGCAATAGGGGCAAATAAATCAACTTTACAAAAAATAGATGTGCTTTTAAATGTAGTAGAATAGCAAATATTTGGCAGGACAGAGGTTATTAAGGGGAATACAATCCTCCACCTGCGTGTGTATACAGCGATTTTATTACTTGACAATTCGCAGAGAACTCTATATTATAGAGTATAAAGAGCAGGAAAAACGGTGAGAAAAAGAGAAATGGAAACAGAAACTAAAAACCGGAGACGAGGGGAAACGTACTATGAAAAAGATCTGTTATAAAATGAGTATCAGGCACCGCATCAAAGACAATCTGAAAAATTATGCCGATTTTTACATAACATGCTGCATACCGGTGATTCCGTTCAGTCTGTCGTCCCATATGCTTTTCTATTTATCTGAGGAGAGTGCCTGGGGGAGGGGCGGATTTGTGAACTGCATGTTGCTGTTGTCCGCTATTCTGCTGATGGTCTGCCTGGCGGTATTCCGTTATTCCCTGAAAGCCTATATCCGGCAGAAATCAGGTCAGTACAGTATCCTGCTCATGTTGGGGATCACGAGCAGAGATTTCTGGATAAATTTTATGACAGAATATTGTCCGACCTTCCTGCTGTTGCTATCCTGCATGACGGTGGGCTGCAGCGTGGTATGCGATCTGGTCATGGGACTGGCTTTCGGCAGGATATCCGTATTTTCATGGAAGGCATGTGCCGGGGGCTGCAGCGCTGTAAATGTGGATATGCTGGTCAGTTCCGCGAAGATAACGCTTTTGCTGATCCTGCTTTTTACGCTTGGCATGATTGGTTCCATGCTTTTGCTGATTCTGCGGCAGTGGCGGAAGGATCTGGCGAATTTTCTGGAGGAGATCAGCCGTGGAAAGGAAGTGCTGCACAGATTTCGGATCGCTTATGGTATGAAGATTCCGGCGGCAGCGGTATGTCTGGCTTTTTCTTTTTATCTGCTGTCTGACTATACGGTGGGGAAAATGTTTCTTGCAGCCTTCCTGCATATGGCCGGCATCTACTTTCTTCTGCAGATCAATGGGCGGCTTCTTAAGAAGCTGTTGGCGTTCAGGAAGAAGTCGTATTTCCGGCATCTGCTTTGGTGGAATGATCTGCTTTATGAATGTCGGTTAAACGGGAATATCATTTTTGCCATCTATGGGGTTAATTTCGTGCTGGTCTTTCTGTTTGGCGGGCTGCTGGCTTCGGATTTTCCGGAAGATCCAGTCTACACAGTGGTGCAGGTACTGACAGGCGTGATCGGGCTTTCGGTCCTTCTGGAAGAGCAGGCGTTTATTCTGGAAAAGATGATTCTGGATCTGCACAGGGAGAAGGAGCAGCGGGACATTCTCTTTCAGCTCGGTATGGGGTGGGAGGTATGGCGGAAACTGGTGCAGGATAAGTTGAAGATGATCGTTATTGTACCGATGGCGGCATCCTCTGTCATGGGGGCTGTATTTTTCTTCTGCGATTATGTTTATCAGGCGGATGTGACGACACTTAACGGGCTGTGGAGTGCAGCGCTATTGAAATATGCCGGGGCAGTGGTCTTGTTCTGGCTGGTGCAGTACGGCGGATATCTGTTTATACGCAGGCGTCTGTTCCGGAAGTATTACGTGTGGCACAGAACTTTATAAGAGTGAAGTGACAGAAACAAAGCGCTACAGGAAACAGCAGCAGTGGGCCGGCAAGCCGGTGCTGTCTGAAAAGAAAGTCATATCAGGCGGGACAGCGTCGTGCAACAGGACTATGATGTGCAGTCGTGTGACTGCAATATGACAGAACAGCAACGAGAACAGGGACAGAAACAGGAGAAGGTGACAGAATGAAGAAAGAAGACAAAATAGAAAACAAAATAGAAAACAAAGCAGGCAGGGCGGCGGCACAGGGAGAAGTGCTCTGTGTCCGCGATCTGCACAAAAGGTATGCGGTGGAAAACAGCAGGACGATGAAGAGAGAGTATACGGAAGTGATACAGGAGATTTCTCTGACTGTCCGGGCGAACGAGTCGGTCTGTATCATGGGACGATCCGGCTGCGGGAAGACGACTTTGTTAAAAATCCTGGGCGGACTGCTTGCGCCGACTGCGGGAAGCGTCTATTATAAAGGAGAGAATCTGTTTCGTTACAGGCAAAAGCGCATGGAAGAGTACCGCAGAACGCAGGTGGGGTTCGTATTTCAGGAGTATAAACTTTTGGATCATCTGACGGTCAGAGACAATATGATCCTGCCGCTTATGCTGGAGCATAAGGATGTGGAAGCGGCAGTCAGAAAGGTGGAAGAGATGGCGGACAGGCTGCAGATTGCAGGGCGGTTGGAGTATTATCCGGGGGAGCTGTCCGGCGGAGAGAAGCAGAGGGCGGCCATCGGACGGGCATTGATGAATGATCCGGAGCTGATACTGGCAGATGAACCGACCGGAAATCTGGATGAAGCGTCCGGCCGGATCGTGATGGAACTGCTGACCGGCCTGCAGAAGGAGATGCACAAGACGTTGATACTGGTGACACATGACAAGGAGATTGCCGATTATTGCGACCGGACGATCATGATCAGGGATGGACGAATCAGTTGAGAGAGGAAAAAATATGGATAAAAAAATAGAAATGGCAATAGATGACATTGCATTGATCAGGCGGGTGATCGAAAGAACCAGACAGGATTTTTCCAAAATATCCGTTTATTTTATCGGTATCGGAATTCTGAATCTTGCGGTGTGGCTGTCAGAGGAGATTGCCTATATGATCCAGAATCTGACCGGATATGGACATCCCGCAGCCAGGATATTCTGGTGGAGCGGACGGGGCCTGATTCTGGCGGGCTATGTGTTTTTGTTTGTTTACTTTTATCAGAAGGTAAAAAAGACAGGCAATGAGATCTGCGAGGGCATGGTGAAGATATGGATGATCGTGCTGGTCGGGATCCGGATACTGGGATGGCTGTATATCCGTTTGCTTCCCAACGGGAATGATGATAAGATTACTGTATTGTGGAGATGTCAGGAATTGATCGAGGTGCTTCCGGTGCTGTTCGCACTTTTTATGACAGGAATCCTGACAAAGAGGACGCTGATCACAGTGGTCACGGCGATTTACAGTATCTTCTATTTTATACTTTTTGTGAGTATGAAGGAGGTGCCCTACGGAACCTGGGGTGGTGTGGGGACACGGATTTCTGCCAGCCGGGTGTGCATCCAGTGTTTAATGAGTCTGGGGATGATCGCGCTTGGCATATATCTGTGGCGCAGGCGTGAAGGCGGGTTAAAAGAAACGGATCGGGGATGACTATGGAAATAAATGCGATACCGGAGGCTTTTCAAACGAAGCTGCGGCTGGTGGTGCTGTCCGCGCTGCTGACCGGGGAGAAGAATTTCAGAGAGCTGAAAGGGATCACGGAGGCAACGGACGGGAATCTGGGCGCGCAGTTAAAAAAGCTGGAGGAGGCGGGTTACATAGCAATCAGGAAGGCTTTTGTGAACAACAAGCCGCAAACGACCTGTACCTTGACAGAATTTGGCAGGCGGCAGTTTCAAGAGTATGTGGAGATGCTGGAGCGGCTGCTTTGGCAGGCGGAAGAACCGCCGGCTCTTTGACCCTCTGCCGGGCCAGGTTATCGAGAAGCCGTCTGCCGGATCAAGTTATCGAGGACTCGTCTGCCGGACCAGGTTATCGAGAAGTCGTCTGCCGGAATCAGGAAAAGACAATACGGGAAGCAGATTAAGTTACATACATACAGAGAGATTGCTGTATGACAAAAGGATGGAAATGCCAAAGGAGAAAACAGCCATGAAACATAAAGACTATTATAATGATGAATATATCTCCGATTTTTCCCGGAAAATTCATGACGTCATGCCGGATTTTGATGCCGGAACTTTTTGTGACACCCTGCTTGGCAGGCTGGACGATAAGGAACTGTTTGCCAGACTTGATTTTATTGTAGATGCCATGCAGCAGAGTATGTCCGGTGATTACGCGGCAAACATCGAGGCATTTTTCAATATGCTGGGGCCGGAACTGGAGAAGCCGGAAGGAATGTTCAATCTTGGGTGGTGGCTGTGGCCGGTCGGCAGATATGTGGAACGGCATGGAAATGAGGACTTTCGCCTGTCGCTTTCTTTTCTGAAAGAACTGACGAAAAGATTCACCGGAGAGTTTGCTGTCCGCCCTTTGCTGCAGGCGCACCCGGGAGAGGTCATGGACGAGCTGATCCGGTGGACTGATGACAAAAATGTCCATGTCAGGCGGCTTGCCAGTGAGGGCGTCAGAACACGGCTGCCCTGGTCGCCCAAATTGCTGGTCGCACTGGAGGAATTTGAAAGATACACGATCCTTCTGACAAATTTAAAAGACGACCCGCAGAAGTTTGTTCAGAAAAGCGTGGGCAACAACCTCAACGACTTGTATAAAGACGCTCCGGAAAAAGCGGATTTCATTATCGCACAGTGGGAAAGCATGGGGCGGAGCAGGGCACAGGACTGGATCATTAAGCATGGCAGAAGAAATCAGAAACAGGGAAATTAAGAAAGGAAGGGAACATTATGGTAAAGCGTCGCATCTCCTGCTAAACAGCAGGAGGAAAATACATTCAATCCTTCTGCTGCATTAGTGCATTAGGAGGTATCTATGAAGAAATATCAAAAACAAAACAGAAACTATTTTTTTGGTGCTCTTATTTGTGTATTTATCAGCACTGTTTTTGCTGTTACCCTGCAGTTTTTGAAAGGCGATGTCCTTGACTATGCCATTGCCGGAGAAACAGCACAGACCGGTCGATATGCGGTTCTACTGATTGCATTTATATTATGTGAGATTTTTTTCTATTTTTGTTATAAGCAGTTTAGCGCTGGATTTGTGGTAGGCTGTACCAAATCTCTGAGGCGTGATATCTTTGACAGCATTATGAGAAGAGATTTTGTAAAATATAAAGAGCATCAGCAGGGAGAATATATATCGAAACTTACAAATGAAGTAAATGCAATAAAAACACGCAGGTTTCAAATGCTGCCGATGCTTTGGGAGATACTGTTCAAGAGCATTTTTGTAAGTGCTGCCTTATTTTTGCTGGACTGGCGGCTTGCATTGGTTACGATTACTTTATTGACTACTCCGTTGTATGTTCCAAAACTGATTGAAAAGAAACTGCAAAAAGCACAGACGGAATATCTCGATTCCGTAGAGGATAATCTGGCAAAGGTAAATGATTGGTTAAAAGGTTTTGAGATTATTAAAAATTTTTCGATAGAGGAAAAAATTCTCTTGAAATTCAATGAATCTAACAATCATTCCATGAACAGGCTGCTGAAGGATACAGCGCTGGGAGCAGTGTCACAGTTGATTACGACCCTGATTTCCTATCTTTCGTATTTTGTTGTTCTTGTCTGCGCTGTCTGGCTTGTATTGAAAGGAGATTTTACTGCGGGTAATTTTTTTGTTGCAATCGGCATGATTGACCAGCTTTCTTATCCGCTGCTTTCTCTTGCTGAGATAATCAGACAGCTGATCGCAATCAGACCTGCCTGCGATTCTGTAGTATCCTTTATGGCGGAAGGTGTAAATTCGAAGAGCGGAAGAGTTTTACATGAAGTCAGTGATAGAATTGAGTACAGGAGTGTCACATTTGCTTATCCTGATGAACCGCCGGTATTGCATGACTTTAATTTCACGGCGGGAATGGGTAGACGTTATCTGATCAAAGGTCCGAGCGGATGCGGGAAAACGACAGCAGTCAATTTATTACTTCGCTACCATGATGTGAACGAAGGCAGTATTGTGATTGATGGCATACCGATTTCTGAGTATGACAGTACCTATGGTTGTATTACCGTTGTTCGACAGGAAGCGGTGTTGTTTCACGATTCACTCAGGAACAATCTTACCATGTATCAAGACATATCAGATGACAGGCTGGTTTCTGTACTAAAAAGCCTTGGCCTGGATAAATTTGCGAACAGTGTCTCACTGGATGCGCTCATTATGGAAGATGGGGCAAACCTGTCAGGCGGTGAAAAGAAGAGAATATGTTTGGCCCGTGCATTATTGAGAGATACGGATATCCTGATACTGGATGAGCCTCTTGCAAATCTTGATGATGCTACTGCTGCTAAAATTGAAGATATTCTTCTTTCAATCAAATGCAGGTTGCTGATAGTCGTTTCTCATCAATTTTCAGAAACCAGGCTGGCATCTTTTGATGATGTTCTGACTTTTCAAAAAATGTAGTATTATCGCATAAGATGAAGGTCGGTGAATTGAGACGGCTTTAAGCAGCGCAAACTTTTAATAGACTGACAAGGGCAAAGAACGAGGGGCGAGACAGCCTCGCCCAACGCCCTTGTCATGAATGTGCTTCTAACCATTTTGCTACTCCGTCAGCATTATTACTTTCAATGATTCCCGTAGCAATTTCCTTTAATTCGTTGATTGCGTTTTCGGTTGCATATGCTTCATCTGCCATTTGAAACATGGAAATATCATTTGCCGAATCGCCAAATACAATTACCCTCTGGCAACCACATAACTGCTTTACTTTTTGAATTGCTGATGCCTTTGATGCATTCCCCGGACATAGTTCTAACCAATATTCCGGTCTGTATTTGTCCTGTTGAAAAATACAGGTAATTCCCTCTATATGCTTTACACGTTCATAAAGGGGCTGTAATTCATTTTTGGGAGCAATAAATGTAAAATAGCACGTTTTCCCTTCATACAATTTATCTTTTGTATCAACCATATGAATACGTCTGTCCGTAGAATGGTTTTGCAAATATTCCCGAAAGCCTTCATTAGTTCTTCCTGTTAAACATAATTTTACTTCAGTTGAGCCAAAATAGGCAGTTACAAATCCGGGGATGGTGTTGTCAGTCAAAGCCTGCCTTATGTGTTGCAGTTCTTCTCCGAACAACGAAATTTCAATTTCCCTCCTGGATAAAGGATTGGCAAGAATTGTTCCGTTGCGGATAATGACAGGCAGGTTAAAGGAAATATTTCTTGTAATTTTAGAAGCAGAGTTGAACGATCTTGCAGTTGCATATGTAAGACATATACCTTGACCAAGTAGACGATTTAATATGGCGGCACTTTCATTTGAAATTATTTTATCATCCCGCAATAAAGTTCCATCTAAATCAGTAACATACAATGTTTTTATCATAAAATTATTTTACCCTTTCCGCAATCATAATATCCATACAATGTTGATGTGGGACTCCACCGCTATTGCAGTTAAAAATGATTTCTTCTGTCTTATGCAATTTCCAATCATGATAGAGCATAAAAAGTTCTCCGGAAATCCAACGAAACCGATTGACATCTTTATCTGGTGGAACCTCCGTTCTCCCATTTTGACACTGCCTGAAAAGAAACATTCAACTTATTCGCCAAGGTTTGTTGCGTATAGCCTAAAGCCTTTCTTTTACTCATAATTACTGATCCAATATTCATATAAACGCTTCCTTAATTTTAAAAGATAAACATAATTCACTCCTTGTTTCTATTGATTCCATTTTAATATAGAGGATTAAAATAATCTATAACCGTGTCGGTTAGTTCATCTTATAAATTCAACCGATCGTAGAAATTAAAATATATGAATGAAAACGAATGGATTAAGCAGGAGCGTGCAGGATAACAAAAGAAAGCCTCCAGTGTTAGAATGAGAGAGGTATCGCAATCAGGACGGCAGCTTGTGCGCCCATATCCCGGTTGCATGGATAAAGATAAATCCTACACAGCAACTTACAGAAGAACAGAGGGAGCAGAGAGCGGAAACCATGCGCCGGAACTTTCAGAAATGACGGTTATAATCGGCGTGAGAGGGGGCAAAACGGGCTTTAAAACTTAATATAGGCATTCTCTGAAAAAGAAATGTGTGCTATACTCTATTCATGGGAAACCATAGAGCCAAAGGCGGCTTTACCCCTCCTGTATTTTGCGGAGGGTTCAAGTAGCCCTCAAGACGAAAGAAAGGAGGGCGATACAATGTATGTTACATATCAGGATTTAATCCAGATCGGTATACTCATTGTCGCCCTTGCGAATTTGATTTATCAGGTTTGCAAGGGAAAAAAGAAATAGCCGCCACTACTACCAATAGTGACGGCTTACCTCATAAGAGGTTTTAGCTTAGTTGTTTGAGGGGTAGAGCCGCTTCTATGGCTGTCCCTTTTTCTACACTTAATATAGCACATTTGGCATCAGGATTCAAGAGCCAAACGAAAATTACGGTTTGCTCAAAAATTTAGCTGATCTGTGGCCCTCTCATTCTCTTATCAGGTGATTTCACTTTTCAGAATACCCATAGAAACACGCTGCAAGACCATATTTCGCATTTTAAAGGCATGGACTTAAACAAAAGTCTGTAAAGAAAAAATACTTGACACCCGTCCGTTCCTATAGTAGAATGCATAAGTCGGGTGCGGTTTGGCGTGTCCGGCAGAGGTTAGTGACATGGAGAAAATCGTGGAACAGGGATTGTTGTATGATTTCTACGGAGAGCTGTTGACGAAGCATCAGCGGCAGATCTATGAGAGGATCGTATATGACAATCTGTCGCTTGGAGAGATCGCGCAGGAAGAGGGCGTCAGCAGACAGGCAGTGCATGATATCGTCAGGCGCTGTGACAGGATCCTGCAGGGATATGAAGAGAAATTGAAGCTGATCGCCAGATTTGAGAGCATCAAGGGGAAGATCGCCTGTATCAGCCAGCTGGCTGAGCAGCTGGAAGCGAAAGGGACGGCGGATGACGGACAGTATTGTCTGTGCGGCGTTAAGATCAGGAAGCTGTCTCAGGAGATCCTGCAGGAATTGTGATGCAGGTTAGTATGATTTGAAAGGCATGGAATTCTATGGCATTTGAAAGTTTGACCGATAAACTGCAGAATGTGTTCAAGAACCTGCGGAGCAAGGGGCGTCTCACGGAAGCAGATGTCAGGACGGCGCTCAAGGAAGTAAAGATGGCGCTGTTAGAGGCGGACGTCAACTTCAAGGTTGTGAAGCAGTTCGTCAAATCGGTGGAGGAGAGAGCCATCGGCGCCGATGTTCTGAACGGATTGAATCCCGGGCAGATGGTGATCAAGATCGTCAACGAAGAGATGATATCCCTGATGGGTTCCGATACTACGGAGATCACGCTGCAGCCCGGCAAGTCGATGACGGTCATTATGATGTGCGGCCTGCAGGGTGCCGGCAAGACGACCACCACGGCCAAGATCGCGGGCAAGCTCAAGTTAAAGGGCAAGAAGCCGCTGCTGGTGGCCTGTGATGTCTACAGACCGGCGGCCATCAAACAGCTGCAGATTAACGGCGAGAAACAGCAGGTGGACGTTTTTTCCATGGGAGAGAACCACAAGCCGGTGAATATCGCGAAGGCAGCTGTGGAACATGCCCAGAAGAACGGCCATAATGTAGTGATCCTGGATACGGCGGGACGTCTTCATATCGACGAGGAGATGATGGCGGAGCTGCAGGAGATCAAGGGCAATGTGGACGTGCATCAGAGTCTGTTGGTGGTGGATGCCATGACAGGACAGGATGCGGTCAATGTGGCGAAGGAGTTCGATGAGAAAATCGGTATCGACGGAGTAATCCTTTCCAAGATGGACGGTGATTCCAGAGGCGGTGCTGCGCTTTCTATCAAGGCTGTGACGGGCAGGCCGATCCTGTATATCGGTATGGGAGAGAAGCTCTCGGATTTGGAGCAGTTCTATCCGGATCGTATGGCCAGCCGGATCCTCGGAATGGGCGATGTGCTGACTCTGATTGAGAAGGCACAGCAGAATCTGGATATCGACGAAGAGAAAGAGAAGCAGATGGCGGCCCGCATGAAGAAGGGCAAATTCGACTTCGAGGATTATCTGGAGAGTATGAAACAGATGCGCAATATGGGCGGCCTGTCCGGTATTTTGAGCATGATGCCGGGGATGGGAAGCAAGATGGGAGATATTGAATCTCTGGTGGATGAGAAACAGCTGGCCCGCATGGAGGCGATCGTGCTGAGCATGACGCCGGCGGAGCGGCAAAATCCCAGGCTGCTGAATCCCAGCAGGAAGCACCGGATCGCCAGAGGCGCCGGGGTGGATATTGCGATCGTCAATAAATTTATCAAGCAGTTCGAACAGTCCCAGAAGATGATGAAGCAGCTTCCCGGTATGATGGGCGGCAAGCGGGGACGGGGACTGTTTGGCGGTATGGGCGGTATGAAATTCCCGTTTTAAGGATTGGCAGGAGTCATTTCCGACGGTCCTTAAGGGTTTCAAATAATTTATTAATATCTTTTACATGGAGGCAAAGAAAATGGCAGTTAAGATCAGATTAAGAAGAATGGGACAGAAGAAACATCCTTTCTACAGAATTGTAGTGGCAGATTCCAGATCTCCGAGAGACGGAAGATGTATCGCTGAGATCGGGACCTACGATCCCAATACAGATCCCAGCACCTACAAGGTAGATGAAGAGGCAGCCAGAAAATGGTTATCAGACGGCGCTCAGCCGACAGAAGTTGTCAGCAGAATTTTCAAGAGCGTAGGTATCACCAAATAGTAGTCCGTTGTACAAAATAGCTTTTGGAGGTGGACAATGAAGGAATTGGTTGAAGTGATCGCCAAAGCTCTTGTAGAGAATCCGGATGAAGTCGTTGTGACGGAGAAGGAGGAAGGTAAGAACATTATCGTTGAACTTCATGTTGCAGCGTCGGATATGGGTAAGGTGATCGGTAAGCAGGGACGTATCGCGAAAGCGATCCGCTCTGTCGTGAAAGCCGCATCGTCGAAAGACAATAAGAGAGTGGATGTAGAAATTATCTAGCAAACAGCCTCACGGAGCAATCTGTGAGGTTTATTGCAGTAAGCGGCATTGGAAATGTTTCTGCACATGGCCTGACAGGAACCGGAAGCAGAAATCTGCCATGCTGTTTACGATACAGACAGGATGGGAAAGGATGCATCCAGGTTTCCGGAGGGAAATTTGTAAGAGGCAGATCTTTCCGGGAAAACGGAGCGTTACGGAAAGGACAGATATGATATCTGAACTACAGATCGGTGTGATCACACAGACCCATGGTATCAGAGGGGAGGTCAAAGTATTTCCCACCACGGACGATGCCGCGCGTTTTAAGAAGCTGAAAGAAGTGATCATGGATACGGGCAGAGAGCGCCTGAATATGGAAATAGAAGGCGTCAAGTTTTTCAAGCAGTATGTGATCCTCAAGTTTAAAGGATACGATTCCATCAATGATGTGGAAAAGTATAAGAGTGCTAAGCTCTATGTGACCAGAGACAGGGCGGTGCGTTTAAAGAAGGATGAATACTTCGTCGCCGACCTGATCGGTATGCAGGTGGTGACCGAGGAAGGAGAAGCCTTTGGCCTGCTGAAGGATGTGATGGCGACGGGAGCCAATGATGTGTATGTGGTGGAGCGCGGGGACAAAGAGGGTACGCAGGTTCTTCTGCCGGCGATCCGGGAGTGCGTGAAGCATGTCGATATGGAGGCAGGCGTGATCACGGTGCACATCATGGACGGGCTGTTGTGATCCGGGGCTGTGGCTGGAAGGCTGCTGCAGGCGGCAAGAAAGGGAGAGGTATTTTAAGATGACGAATTTCCACATCCTCACACTTTTTCCGGAGATGGTGCTGCAGGGGCTTCACACGAGCATACTCGGAAGAGCGGTGGAACGGAACTGTATTTCCATTGAGGCTGTGAATATCAGAGATTATACGCTGGATAAGCACGGTAAGGTGGATGATTATACTTACGGGGGCGGCGCCGGGATGTTGATGCAGGCGCAGCCGGTCTATGATGCCTGGCTGGCGGTGGAAGAGCGGATCGCTGCCAGAGGCGCTTCCGGCGGCCGGGTCATCTATGTGACGCCCCAGGGCAGGACTTTTCATCAGAAAATGGCACAGGAGCTGGCGCAGGAGGAAGATTTGATCTTTCTGTGCGGGCACTACGAAGGCATCGACGAGCGTGTGCTGGAGGAGATCGTGACGGATGAGATTTCGCTTGGGGATTATGTGCTTACCGGCGGGGAGCTGCCGGCCATGGTGATGGTGGATGCCATAGCCAGGCTGGTGCCCGGGGTGCTGCACAATACGGACTCCGCGGTGACGGAATCTTTCGGTGACGGGCTTCTGGAATATCCCCAGTATTCCAGGCCGGAGATCTGGCACGACAAAAGAGTGCCGCCCGTATTGCTCAGCGGAGATCATGCCAGGGTGGACGCCTGGCGCCTGGAACAGTCCATCTTAAGGACGAAGGAGCGCCGGCCGGATCTGTATGAGGCATATTGTAACCGTGAGACGTGAGTAAAGCAGAAAAGTAAGGCGGAAAAAACAATTTTACTTGCAATCTTCCCCGTAATATGGTAAATTGTTAACGTTGCGAAAAAGATGGTCCTCTGTTACAGATTGTATTAAGAACATCCATAGAAATAGGAGGCAGGTTATGAACCAGATTATCAGAGAAATCGAAGCAGAACAGTTAAAGGACAAGGTTGACGAGTTCAACGTAGGTGATACCGTTAAAGTATACGGTAAGATCAAGGAAGGAAACCGCGAGAGAATTCAGGTTTTCGAGGGAACAGTGCTTAAGAAACAGGGCGGAAGCAGCAGAGAGACTTTCACGGTGAGAAAGGTATCGAACGGCGTAGGCGTTGAGAAGACATGGCCCATGCACTCTCCGAACGTAGAGCGGATTGAGGTAGTCAGAAGAGGTAAGGTAAGACGTGCGAAACTGAACTACTTAAGAGAACGTGTCGGCAAGAAGGCAAAGGTAAAAGAACTGGTAAAATAAGACGACGACAGTGCGGCAGGGAAGGCGACTAAACTGCTGCGTATGGAAGGCTGGATGATAAGACTGGTACTGCAAAGAGATTTGTAGTATCAGTTTTTTTATGCTAAAATAGGAGTATGTTGCGGCAGGCAGGAATATCAGTCTGCCGCGGGGAGTTTGGAGGGAATGGTTATGGGGTTATATCGTATTTTGCTTGTGGATGACGAGGAGGAAGTCCGCAGGGGAATCATCCGCAAGATGGAGTGGGAGAAGCTGGGATTCGAGGTGGCAGGGGACGCCGAGAACGGTGAAGAGGCATTGGAGAAGGTGGAGCAGCTGCAGCCGGATGTGGTGATCACGGATATCCGGATGCCGTATATGGACGGGCTGACGCTGACGAGGCGGATTCGGGAGAAATATCCTTCGATCAGGGTTTTGATCTTTTCGGGGTATGACGATTTTGAGTATGCACAGCAGGCGATCAAGCTGCATGTGACGGAATATATTTTAAAACCGGTGAATGTGGAGGAACTGTCGGAGATTCTCACCAGGGTGAGGGAGAATCTGGAGGAGGAGATCAAGCAGCGCCGGGATATTGATTCCCTGCGGGAAAGCTATCTGGGGAATCTGCCGATCCTGCGGGAGCTTTTTTTGAACGATCTGGTACGGGGCGAGGCGGACAAGAGCGCGGTGGTGCCGAAGCTCAGGGAGTACGGCGTCGATATTCTGGATGCCTGCAGATGGGTGGCGGCGGTTATCCATGTGGAGCGGGCGGATGCCCAGACACTTGCCCTGCCCAGGGAGCTGATCCCCATTTCCGTGCGGGGACTGGTGGAGGATTCCCTGCGGGGTTATTACCGCTTTGCCGTTTTTAATTCCATGGACGAGATCACGGTGATCGTGGCCATTGATGAGGATAATTCCCAGACCGGCTTAAGCAATCTGCTCCATGATATCTGTAAAGAGTGCCGGCGGGTGCTGGAGGTTGCGATCACGGCGGGCGTGGGGTACAGCTGCGAGACGCTGCCGGAGATCAGCCATTCTTATGAGTCGGCCGTGGATGCGCTTGGATACCGGGCTATTGTCGGTACGGGCAGGCCTATCTACATCAATGATGTGGAGCCGGTCGGCAAGGGCAAGCTGCAGTTTCATGACCGGGATGAGGAAGAGCTGGTGGCGGCCATTAAGTTTGGGACGCCGGATAAGATCGACGGTGTGATCCGGGCGCTTTCTGCCCGCATGGAGGATGCGAAGGTCCACACAAGACAGTATCAGGTCTATATGCTTTCCATCGCCAACTGTATGATCAGACTGATGCAGCAGTATGATCTGGATATAGATGTGATGTTTGACGCAAGCGGCCAGTATGCGGAGGTGCTGGAGGGCATCTGCAGGCGGGAGGAGTTCGCGGACCGGATCACGGTGATCGCCTGCCGCATGAATGAGGTGATGAACCGGGAGCGGGACAATACTACCCGCAGAGTTATTCAGGAGGCGAAAGAGTATATCCGGGAGCACTACGCTGATCCGGAGCTGTCCGTGGAGATGCTGTGCCGCCATCTGCATATGAGTCCGGCCTATTTTTCCACAGTTTTCAAAAAAGAGACTGGACAGGCCTATGTCAATTATCTGACGGAAGTACGGCTTAAGAAGGCGGTGGAGCTTTTGAACGAGACCGACGATAAGACCTATATGATCGCACAGAAGGTGGGTTATCAGGAGCAGAATTATTTCAGCTATGTGTTTAAGAAGCGGTACGGGGTGTCACCCACCAAATACCGCGGAACCCAGGCAGATGCACAGTAGTGGCTCAGACAGATGCACGACAGATGCCCGGCCAGATACACAGAAGTGTCCGGACAAACAAGCGACAGGGGTACGGTCAGGTGTGCAGCGAAGACCCGGACAGCAAACACAGTGAGCAGCACAGGGAACATCACAGGAAAGGAGCGCCATGGAGCAGGAGATGCCGACGGGATCCGGCAGGAAGAACAGCATACGGTATACGATATTCAGTTATTTTACGATCAGTGCTCTGGCGGTGATCCTTTTGATCGGCGTGACGCTTTATGCCCAGATGTCCCAGCAGCTGACGGCGGCCGTGCGGGAAGAGAATCAGGCGGTATTAGGACAGATCAACCGTTCGGTGGATTCCTATCTGCGCACCATCATGAAGCTGTCCGACAGCCTTTACTACGGCGTGATCAAGAACGCGGATCTGGAGGAAGAGTCGGTCAACAGCCAGATCACGCTGCTGTATGACAACAACAAGGACAGCATCGCCAATATCGCCCTGCTTTCCAAGGAGGGCGAGCTTTTGGAGGCGGTGCCCGCGGCGCGGTTAAAGACCGGGCTTGACGTGACGAAAGAGCAGTGGTTCGGCAATACGTTAAACAGAACGGACAATCTGCATTTTACCACGCCTCATGTGCAGTATATCTTTGACAACAATGAGAACCAGTACCGGTGGGTCATAACCCTGACCCGCGCGGTGGAGATCACCCACGGTACGTCCACAGAGCAGGGCATTCTGCTGATCGACATCCGCTACAGCAGTTTACAGCAGATTCTGGATAATATCAGTCTGGGCAACCAGGGGTATCTTTATATGGTCAGCAGCAGCGGGGAACTGATCTACCATCCCCGGATGCAGATGATCGAGACGGGACAGGTCTCCGAAAATACGGCCATGGCGGCAAAGTACAGGGACGGCAGTTTCCGCGAACGCTACGAGGGGGAGTGGCGGGAAGTCAGTGTAAAATCAGTGGGCTATACGGGATGGAAGCTGCTGAGCGTGACGCCGGAACAGGGACTGCCCCTGAGCAATCTGAAAATGCAGCTCTTTGCGGTCTTTGTGGTGGCGGCCTTTCTGCTGGTGCTGGTGCTCACCAACAACTTTATCTCCTCCCGCATCACCACCCCGATTCAGAAGCTGGAGCGGTCGGTCAATGCGATCGAGGCGGGGGATCTGGATACGGAAGTGTATATGGGAGGCTCTTATGAGATCAGGCATCTGGGTCGTTCCATCGGCGATATGGCAAAGCGCATCAAGACATTGATGGAAGATATCGTGGCGGAACACGAATCGAAGCGCAGGAGCGAGTTTGATACCCTGCAGTCCCAGATCAACCCGCATTTTCTCTACAATACGCTTGATATCATCGTGTGGATGATCGAGAACGAGCAGAAGCAGGATGCGGTCAAGATCGTGACGGCGCTGGCGCGTTTTTTCCGGATCAGCCTGAGTAAGGGCAAGAGCATCATCACGGTCAGAGACGAGCTGGAGCATGTGCGCAATTATCTGATGATCCAGCAGACCAGATTTAAGAATAAGTTCATTTACCGGTTTGAAGCCGGGGAAGAGGTAATGGATCTGGTCTGCCTGAAACTGATGCTGCAGCCGCTGGTGGAGAATGCCATCTACCACGGCATGGAATTTATGGACGGGGACGGGGAAGTCTGTGTAAAGGCTTACCGGGAGGCGGATGATCTCTGGTTTCAGATCAGTGACAACGGCCTTGGCATGACCAGACAGCAGGTAGAGAGTCTTCTGGATGAAAAGGAGCATGTATCATCCAGACGGGGATCGGGCATCGGCGTCAAGAATGTAAATGAGAGAATCCGCCTGTATTTCGGAGACGATTACGGCCTTCAGATCTGGTCGGAGCCGGATGAAGGAACCGTCATCAGCATCCACCTTCCGGCGCAGGCATATGCGGAGACGGCACAGGAGGCGCGGACATGATAGGCAGAAGTGGAAAAGTGATGATAGTTCTCTATATCGTGTGTCTGGTGGTGCTGTTTCTGATGTGTTCCACGGATCTGATCATCCGTGAGCCGGAGCGGCAGATCTACCAGATCGCGGTGATCATCGAGGACGTCAGGAGCGATAATTACAGTAATTTCCGCAAGGGAATGGATCTGGCGGCGGCCGAGCTTAACGCGGATGTCCGGCTGATCACTCTGTATGAAAAGCTGGATGTAAAAGAGCAGATGGACCTGATGGACCGGGAACAGCAGGACGGCACCGATGCGCTGATCGTCGTTCCGGTGGAAGAAGAACAGGTGTCGGCCAGGCAGATGACGATCCCGGTGATCCTGATGCGCGCCGGCGTGGCGGAGGCGGCAGGCGCGGGTAATGTGATCGTCGATTATGAGAAAATGGGAGAGCAGCTGGCCCGCGAGATTCTGAAAGAGCAGCCGGCAGACGTTCCCGTATATGTGCTGACGGATCCGGCCGGGCAAAGCGATATGGACCGGCTTTTCCTGAAAGGAAGCGACGCGGTTTTTCAGGAAGCAGGGCGCAGCGTACAGCGGATTGTGCGCGGGGAGGAAGAACGGTTTTATACGATGCTTGAGCAGCCGGGAGCGGAGGCACAGAAGGTCGTGATCCTGGCGGAGAATCAGGATATTTTGACGGAAGCGGCAGGGGTGGTGGCAGGCAGTGAGGCCGTTGCGGACGCGGTCGGAGGACTTTACGGCAGGGGCACAACCATGGCGATTCTCAATTACCTGGACCGGGGCGTGATCACGGGTATCTGCGTGACGGATGAATTCAGCGTAGGTTACTACAGCGTGCGGGAGGCAGTCCGTGCGCTGGAAGGAGCGGGCAGCGTGCCCACGGTGATGGAGTCCTATTATATAGATAAAAAGGATCTGCGTGATCCGGCGTTTGAGAAGATGCTGTTTCCGATCGAGTAAGGGACACAGACACATGGAGAGAAATGAAGAAGGCAGAAAAGGTATGAAGGTAAAGGGGAGAAGAACCGGACATTGTTATGCCGGTACGGGGAGAACGGTAAAGCGTGCGTGGTGCGCGGGCAGGATCGTCGTGTTGTGCGTGGCGGCGTGTCTGCTTATGAGTTCCTGTCAGGGGGTAAGGAAGGAAGAGGAGAAGAAATCGATCCGCATCGGCATCAGTCTGTATCGCGGGGACGATACTTTTATCAATAATATCCGCAGTATCATAGAAGAAAAGGCCAAGGAATATGAGCGGGAGAGCGGCATCAAGGTGACGCTGGATATTCAGGAAGCCAAGGGCAGCCAGAATACACAGAACAATCAGGTGGAGCGGTTTATCGCTCTGGGATGCGACGTGCTGTGCATTAATCCGGTGGACCGCATGGATACTTCGCTGATCATCGACAAGGCGATGACTGCGGGGGTGCCGGTGGTGTTCTTTAACCGTCAGCCGGTGGAGGAGGACATGAACCGCTGGGACAAGCTCTTCTATGTGGGTGTGGATGCAAAAGAGACCGCCGTCCTGCAGGGGAAGATGGTGGTGGATCTGTACCGGAAGCAGCCGGAGGCGGTGGACCTAAACGGAGACGGCGTCGTAAGCTATGTGATGCTGGAGGGAGAGAGCAGCCACCAGGATTCCCTGATCCGCACGGAGTGGTCCGTTCAGACGCTGAAAGACGGTGCGGTGCCGATCGAGAAGATTACCGGCGGGATCGCCAACTGGGAGCGCAGTCAGGCGTCGGCGCTGATGGAACAGTGGCTTATCGAGTATCCGGATACCATCGAGCTGGTGATCAGCAACAACGACGATATGGCGCTGGGGGCCATCGACGCTCTGGAGCGGGCACAGACGGAGGGGGTGAATGTGATCGGCATCGACGGCACCACGCCGGGACTGGAGGCTCTGGAAAACGGAAAACTGCTGGGGACGGTCTCCGCCAACAAGGAGATCTACTGCAGCGCCGTTCTGGAACTGGCTGCCAGCTGTGCGCTGGGAGAGACGCTGCCGGAGGAATATCCTTTGACGGACGGCACCTATTTCTGGACGCCGCAGGAGATTTTAATTACAACAATCAAAGAAAATCCATAACTATTCCAAAAAAATCTTATGGAAAACGAACAGAAAATCCTTTACAATAGCTTTGTCAGTAGTCATAATGTGTAAAAGGGAGTGCACATTATGGCATAAAATGATAAAATCGCCTAAATATGGCAGAATAAAGGAGGATTTGTAACTATGAAATTGAAAAAAGTGCTTGCGATAGCAATGGCATCCATGATGGTATTCGGCTTGACAGCATGCGGCGGCAATGATGCAGCGCCTGCAACGACAGAAGCGCCTGCAGAAGAGGCTCCGGCTGAAGAAGCACCTGCAGAGGAGGAGGCTCCGGCTGAGGATGCAGCAGCAGAGACAGAGGCTGAGGCAGAAGACGCAGCGGCAGAGGATGCTGACACAGCAGCGGCAGCAGCAGGCGAAGGCGGCAACATCGGTGTCTGCATCTACAAGTTCGACGACGCGTTCATGACCACATATCGTAACGCACTGCAGGAGATCCTGGAAGGCAAAGGTTACACAGTGACTTTCATGGATGGTAAGAATGACCAGGCTGAGCAGAACAACCAGATCAACAACTTCATCGCACAGGGCGTTGACGCACTGATCATCAATCCGGTTATGACATCTGCAGCAGACCAGATCATCGCTACCGTTAAAGACGCAGGCGTACCGACCGTTCTGATCAACCGTGAGCCTACGGCAGAGCAGATGAGCGCATACGACAAGCTGGTTTATGTAGGATGTGACGCACGTCAGTCCGGCACCATGCAGGGTGAGCTGATCCTGGATACCGAGAACAAGGGTGATATCAACGGCGACGGCAAGGTTTCCTACATCATGATCCAGGGTGACCCGGAGAACGTTGACGCTCAGTATCGCACAGAGTTCTCTGTAAAGGCACTGACAGACGCCGGCATCGAAGTGGAAGAGCTTGACCTGCAGCGTGGTGACTGGGACCGTAACAAGGGCCAGGAGATCGCACAGAACGACCTTGCAAAATTCGGCGATGAGATCGAAGTAGTATTCTGTAACAATGACGATATGGCAATCGGCGCTCTGCAGGCAATCCAGGCAGCCGGCCGTAAGGTAAATGAAGACATCTATCTGGTAGGTGTTGACGCTCTGGACGCTGCTCTTAACGAGGTGGCAGCAGGCAACATGACCGGTACTGTTCTGAATGACGCTCAGGGTCAGGCAGAAGGCGCTGTTGCAGCTATGGAAGAGCTGCTTGGCGGCAAGACATATGCATCTGGCGAGCAGTCCATCTATGTAGACTATGTGAAGGTTACTCCGGATAATGTAGCTGACTTCCAGTAAACCGAAGCAGTCCATAATAATATGAGAATGTAAATCAGAAAGAAGTGCGTGTGCACCAAGCGCATGCACTTCTTTCTAATACATAAAGGGGGTTATCAATTTGTCAGACTATCGTTTGGAGATGCACAATGTCGTTAAGACATTTCCAGGTGTCAAAGCGTTGAACGGTGCGCAGTTGAATTTGCGGCCGGGTACGGTTCATGCCCTGATGGGCGAGAACGGAGCCGGCAAATCCACCCTGATGAAGTGCATGTTCGGTATCTACCACATGGACGAAGGGGAAGTGATCTATGAAGGAGAAAAAGTGCAGATCAAGGGTCCGCTGGATGCCTTGAACCGCGGTATCGCCATGGTACATCAGGAGCTGCAGCCGATTCCCGAGAGAAGTATCGGCGAGAACATCTATGTAGGGCGCTATCCGGTTAAGAAGCTTGGTCCGGTGACCGTGATCGATCATGATAAAATGTATGAAGATGCGGCCAGAGTACTGGAAGAGGTGCATCTGAATTATGATCCGAAAGCGAAGCTGGGAAGCCTTTCGGTATCCCAGATGCAGCTGGTCGAGATCGCGAAGGCGGTTTCCGCCGAATGTAAGGTGCTGATTTTGGATGAGCCTACCTCATCCCTGACAGCGGCAGAAGTAGAAGCGTTATTTACCATCATCAATGAGCTGCGCAGCAAAGGCGTGTCTATCGTCTATATCAGTCACAAGATGGATGAGATCCTGCGCATCAGTGATGAAGTTACGATCATGCGGGACGGCCAGTATATCGGAACCTGGTCGGCCAAAGATCTGACCACGGATTTCATCATCACCAAGATGGTTGGCCGTGAACTTTCCGAGTTGTATCCTACGCGTGAGAATGTACCCGGTGAAGTGGTGTTCGAAGTGGAAGATTTCACTTCCATCAATCCTAAAAGTTTCCGCCATGTATCTTTCCAGCTTAAGAAGGGTGAGATCCTCGGTGTGGCAGGCCTGGTGGGTGCACAGCGTACAGAGCTGATGGAAGGCCTGTTCGGGCTTCGCAGCCACACGGCAGGCAGGATTACATACAAAGGGCAGGAGATCAGGATCAACCAGCCCAAGGATGCCATCAACAACGGCATCGCCATGTTGACAGAGGACAGACGTGCCACGGGAATTCTGGGTGTGCTGTCCATAGCGGATAATGTATCCATCGCGTCCCTGAATCAGTATCTGATCGGCGGGATCATGCTGGACGATGCCAAGATCGAGAAGCTGGTACAGGAGAATGTGGCCAAACTTTCGATCAAGACGCCGTCCTCGAAGACGCAGATCCAGTCGCTTTCCGGCGGTAACCAGCAGAAGGTGCTGATCAGCCGCTGGCTGGCCAACAGTCCGGATGTCTTTATCATGGATGAACCCACACGCGGTATCGACGTGGGAGCCAAGTATGAGATCTACTGTATCATTGCCGAGATGGCGAAACAGGGCAAGAGTATCATCATGATCTCTTCGGAGATGAGCGAGCTTATCGGTATGTCCGACCGCATCATGGTCATGTGTGACGGCCGGGTGACCGGATTTATCGGCGGCGATGAGGCGAATCAGGAGAACATCATGGCGCTTGCAACGCAGTTTGAATAAGGAGGGAGAACAGTATCATGGCAAATTCATTTAATTTGAAAAAATTTATCTCCAATAATGCGATCATTATCCTGATCGTATTGTTGGCTGCGCTGACAGGACTTACAACGAAGAATTTCTTTTCGGTGACCAACTTTAAGAATCTGGTAGTCAATGTATCTCCCCGATTCATTATCGCCTGTGGTGTGTCGGGCTGTCTGATCACCAAAGGTACGGACCTTTCCGCAGGACGTGCGGTCGGTCTGGCGGCTTGTCTTTCGGCTATGCTGCTGCAGAGCCTTGATTATTCCGCACGTATGCTGCCCTGGATGCCGGATATTCCGTGGCCGGTGGCTTTGATCATCGTTATGGCTATCATGGCATGTTTCGGCGGTGTTAACGGTGTTGTTGTTTCCGTGTTGAAGGTTCCGCCTTTTATCGCGACGCTTGGTATGCAGACCATTATCTACGGTCTCTGCTCCCTGATCACGAACAACCAGCCCATGGGCGGTTACAAGACCAGTTATCTGACTGTTGCCAGCGGATCTCTGGGACCGATCCCTTATCTTATGATCTTCGCGGTAGTGATCGGCGTTTATTTCTGGTTTTTGTATAATAAGACCCGTCACGGTAAGTATATGTATGCCATCGGCGGTAACGAGAATGCGGCACAGGTTGCCGGTGTCAACGTGCGCGGTTCCCTGATCCGGATCTATATTCTGGCTGGCTGCATGTACGCGCTGGCAGGTTTCCTTGTAGGTGCGAAGGCCGGCGGCGCTTCCACAGCGACCGGTAACGGCTATGAGCTGGAGGCGATCGCAGCCTGTACCATCGGCGGCGTATCCGCTAACGGTGGTGTGGGTCGTGTAGGCGGTATCCTGATCGGCGTACTGGTATTCGAGATCCTGAAGATCTGTCTCCAGTTCCTGGGCGTGGATCCGGCTTATACATACATCGCACAGGGTCTTGTGATCGTGATCGCAGTGGCACTTGACCTGAGAAAGTACCTGCAGAAAAAATAGGCATGGTAACAGTTCGAATGTATAGTTAACGACATTAGAAATTTCGTTTACTATAATTCATTATAAAAGAAAGGAATGGATGATATGGCAGAAGAGCAGAGAAGAGACGTGGAAATGGAAAGGGAGGCCGGGCAGGCTGATACGGAGAAGACGGAGGAGAAGAAGTCTTCCGGCGGCAGTGCGTTTGAAGGGATCTATGACCAGCTTCCGAATATTTCCATCCGCTCTCTGGACAGATTTATTCTGCTCTGCGTGATCGCGCTGATAGCGGTGATCGTGTTCGGCGTATTGAGAGCCAATCATATATTCTGATATAAGGCAATAATTATTTCTATGAGGGTGGAGATATTTATAAAGCGCAGTGAAGGGGCATTCCGAAAGGAAGGCCCTTTTGCCGTTGTCAAGATTAGAGTTGAACATCACATATTATTCGTGATATACTATGAGAGTCGTGGATTTATACAGGGAAAATATGTGCAGAAAAAAGTGTGCAAACACGCACAAAGATACCGTACGAACATATAAAAGAGGAAAATACGCGTGGCGAGAAGAAAGGGTTTAACTTTTTATCAGAAAAAGAAGAAACTGGATTCCAGGATCATCAAGGATATCTTTGAGATGGTCACAGGCAGCCTGGCGGCTGTTTTTCTGGCGTTTGTGATCGTGTTCTCGGTCGGCATGCGCACGAGCATCATAGGCGACTCCATGGAAAGGACGCTGTTTAACGGTCAGGAGATTCTTGTAAACCGTGTGATCTATAAACTTTCCACGCCGAAGAGGGGGGACGTGATCGTCTTTCTGCCCAACGGCAATCAGAACTCCCACCTCTATGTGAAGCGGGTGGTCGGGCTGCCGGGAGAGACGGTGCAGATCAGGGACGGCAGTGTCTATATCGACGGCGTCTTTCTGGAAGAGCCGGAGGAGTTTGACAAGATGATAGATGCGGGCATCGCGGAGAACGAGCTGACGTTGGCCGTGGATGAGTTTTTTGTGCTGGGGGATAACCGTAACAGCAGCGAGGACAGCCGTTCCGGCAATATCGGCGGCATAAAGAAGGATAATATAATCGGTAAAGCATGGTTCCATATGTCGGCGGAAGAGGAGAGCATGGGGCTGATCGAATAGGGACGCGGTTCGGGAAAGGACAGGGAAACAGATGAACTATCAATGGTATCCGGGGCATATGACGAAAGCGAAGCGGATGATGCAGGAGAATATCAGCCTGATCGATCTGGTGATAGAGCTGGTCGATGCGAGGATCCCTCTTGGCAGCAGGAATCCGGATATAGACGAACTTGGTAAGAACAAGGCCAGATTGATCCTGCTCAATAAGTCCGATCTGGCGGACGAGAAGGCGAATAAGCTGTGGATGGAATATTTTAAAAGCAGGGGATTTCATGTGCTGGAGATCAATGCCAGAAGCGGCCAGGGACTGCGGGCAATCTACGGCATGGTGCGGGAAGCCTGCAAGGAGAAGATTGAGCGGGACAGAAGGCGGGGAATCAAGAACCGTCCGGTGCGCGCGATCGTAGTAGGAATTCCGAATGTGGGGAAATCCACGTTCATCAATTCTTTTGCCGGAAAAGCCTGTACGAAGACCGGCAACAAGCCGGGGGTGACGAAGGGCAAGCAGTGGATCCGTCTGAACAGGGAGCTGGAATTTCTGGATACACCGGGCATCTTGTGGCCGAAGTTCGAGAGCGAAGAGGTGGGCAGGAATCTGGCGATGATCGGTTCCATGAATGACGAGATCCTGCAGATGACGGAGCTGGCGGCAGACTTGATCGCTTATCTTCTGATCCATTACAAAGAGGCGCTGCACGAGAGATATCAGATCGTGCCGAAGGAGGATGGCGTCAGGGAAGAGGATACGCCGCTTTCGGTGCTGAAGCATGTCTGCGAGGTGCGTAAGTGTTATAAGCGGGGACAGGAAGCAGACTACGAGAAAGCGGCGGCTATCGTGGTCGATGATTTCAGAAGCGGCCGGATCGGCCGGATCACGCTGGAAATGCCGGAGCCTTCCTGAGACGGAGCTTGTCCGGCGCAGGAGCGCCATGATATAAAGTGAGATAAAGATTGGGGAATTGACGGAATGAAAAAAGTACTGAAAGAGATCTTGAGCACCAGCCTGTATATATTGTTTGTTTTATGCGCCGTTTATCTGGTGATCCATTTTGTGGGGCAGAGGACACAGGTGCAGGGCAGTTCGATGGAGCCGAAGCTGAGCAGCGAGGATAATCTGATCGTGGATAAGATCAGCTACCGGTTTCACGATCCGGAGCGGTTTGATATCGTGGTGTTCCCGTTCCGCTATGAGGAGAATACGTTCTACATAAAGCGGGTGATCGGGCTGCCGGGAGAGACGGTCCGCATCGACGAGAAGGGCAATATCCTGATCAACGGAGAGATTCTGGAGGAGAACTACGGCAAGGAAGTGATCCAGAGTCCGGGCCGGGCTTATGAAGACATAGTGCTGGCGGACGACGAGTATTTCCTGATGGGAGACAACAGGAACAACAGCACGGACAGCAGAGATCCTTCTGTCGGCAATGTGAGGAGAGACGAGATCGTCGGAAGAGCCTGGCTGCGGATCTGGCCCCTTGATCAGGTCGGTTTTATAGAGCACAGGTAACAGGCGGGGAAGGACAGCATGGGAGAAAATATCAAAAAAATTACAGAGAAGATACAGGCAGCTGCGATAGAGGAACTGCCTGTTTTGTTTATGCAGTATGAGGCGGACGGCCGGGCGGGGGTGCGTGCGGCCATAGAGAAAGGAAGAAAGAGGATCCTTGCGTATGAGAAGGAAGTGGCAAGGAGCGATGCACTGCACAGATATGAGCGGGAATATGCCGCATATCAGTATATATGCGGGATCGACGAGGCAGGCAGGGGGCCGTTAGCCGGTCCTGTTGTGGCAGGCGCCGTCATTTTACCGAAAGACTGTGATATTCTGTATATTAACGATTCCAAGAAACTGTCCGAAAAAAAGAGAGAGGAGCTTTATACTGTTATCATGGAGCGGGCAGTGGCGGTGGGGATCGGTTACAGTACGCCGGAGCGGATCGACGAGATCAATATACTGCAGGCGACCTATGAAGCCATGCGGGAGGCGATCAGTAAGCTGTCGGTCGTGCCGGATCTTCTGCTAAATGACGCGGTGACGATCCCGCAGATTTCCATCAGGCAGGTGCCCATCATCAAGGGAGATGCCAGGAGCATTTCCATCGGGGCGGCCAGCATTGTGGCGAAGGTGACGAGAGACCGGCTGATGGTACAGTATGACGAGGTGTATCCGGCATACGGTTTTGCCTCGAACAAGGGATACGGCGCGCAGGCGCATGTGGATGCATTGAAGAAGTACGGGCCGTGTCCGATCCACAGAAAATCGTTCATAACACATTTTTGTGAGGTATAAGAGTTGAATCTGGCGGGCATTTTCAAACGGAACAATCAGAATATCAGGGCAAATGATACAGTCAAGTCATCGGAAGGCATGTCCAGAGGGGAGCGCAGTTACCGGGTGCAGAATGAGATCAGGAGTCTTCTGCCGGGACAGACGATCCAGGGCGCGGTCGTCGGCCGAAGCGGTAACGTTGCACAGATCGCACTCAGCCAGGAACTGCTGATCAATGCCAGGATTGATCAGAGCATCAGTCTGGCGCTGGGGCAGAATATGAGCTTCGAGGTAAAGAGCAACAATGGTTCCGTGCTGTCTTTGACACCGCTGTATGCCAATATGGCCAATCAGGCGACGATCGTGCGGGCGCTGGGAGAGGCCGGACTGCCGGAGACGGCGGAAAATATAGAGATGGTGGCCAGAATGATGGAGGAGGGTATGCCCATCGACAAAGACACCATCTTAAATGTCAGCAGGCAGCTTATGGAATTTCCGGGACAGAATCCGGCTTCCATCATACAGATGATCCGGCTTGGGCTTGCCGTCACGGAGTTAAATATCGAACAGTTCGAACAGTATCAGAACGCGGGCCATCAGCTGCTTGGCAGCGCCGAGACGATTATGCAGGAACTGCCGGAAGTTTTCCGCGAACTGCTTGGTGAAGGCCGGTCCGGTCAGGCATATGCCTTTTACGGGCAGGTGCTGGATATCCTTGCAGAAGGAGAGGGCACGGAGAACCTGATCCGGAAAGGCACGGAAAACGGCGCGGAGCAGGCCGGACAGGCGGCCGTCAACGGAGGGGAGACAGAGGCCGGCATACTGCCCGGCAGACTGATGGATCCGGGATTTTCGGATCCGGCAGGAGAAGGTATGGGCCCGGCCGGTCCGGCTGACGCGAACACGCCGGTGCTGACACAGAAGCAGTGGCAGGCACTGGGGGATATGCTGCGGGAACTGGGGATAGACGAGCAGACGGCTGCTCAGATCAGGAACGGCGGACTGTCTGCGAAAGAGGTGCTGGCGCTGATCCGCAATACGCTGTTCGGTGCCGGGGAGAAGGGGATGCCCACCCAGGTGCTGGAAAGGCTCTTTGGGGGCAGGGAGTTCGAGGCGCTTCTGAAGGCGGAGGTCGGCAGACAATGGCTGATCGAGCCAAAGGACGTGGCGGATCCGCATAAAGTGGAGCAGCTTTACGAGCGCATCCGGGAACAGAGTATGCGCCTGCATGAGGCGATGCAGACGGCGGGCAAGGCAGATCTGCCGGTGGCGAGGAGCGTACAGAACCTGCAGAACAATGTGGACTTTATGAACCAGATGAACCATATGTTCACCTATATCCAGCTGCCGCTTAAGCTGGCCGGCAATAACGCGCACGGCGATCTCTATGTGTATACGAATAAGAAGAATCTGGCGGCGAAGGACGGCAATGTGAGTGCGCTTCTGCACCTCGATATGGAGAATCTGGGTCCGATGGACGTCTATGTGACGATGCAGCAGAATAAGGTGAACACGAATTTTACCCTGCAGGACGAGAGTGCGATGGATTTGATCGAGCAGCATATCTCCCTGCTGGATGAGCGGCTGACGAAGAGGGGATACGCGCTTAAGGCGCAGTTTAAGATCAAGGAAGAGGACGAGGCGCAGGACGGCGGTATCATGCAGACAATCCTCAATCAGGAGAAGAATATTTCGGTGCTCAGCAGGACATCTTTTGATATGAGAGCGTAACGGAAACAGGAAAGGGGAGCAGGCGGCTATGACGGGACAGGAGAGGAAGAGGCCAAAACAGGACGGCAGGGCGGGAGAAGAACAGAAGAAGCCGAAACAGGCGATCGCACTGGAATACGATCCATCCGAAGAGGCGCCAAGGGTCATTGCCTCCGGCAGAGGCGAGCTGGCGGAACGGATCATCGAGAAGGCGAAGGAAGCGGCGGTGCCTGTCCACCGGGACGACAAGCTGGCAGATACCCTTTCCCGTCTGGAGATCGGGGATATGATCCCGCCGGAGCTGTATGAGGTGGTGGCGGAGATCCTTATTTTCGTGGACTCCATGGATAAGATCAAGGCGAAGATGGCGGCGGCAAAGTAGCGGGTAAGGCAGACGGAGGAAAAGGTGAATACAAGGAAACAGGGGGCACAGAAGGAAGAACAGGTCTGTGCCTGTTTATTATCCAGGGGGATCAGGATCTGCGAGCGGAATTTCCGGTGCAGGCAGGGGGAGATTGACATTGTCGGTTATGACGGGGAGTATCTTGTGTTTTTCGAGGTGAAGTACCGGAGCAGTGACAGGAAGGGAAGCGCGGCGGAGGCAGTGGGTTATGCCAAGCAGAAACGGATCTGCCGGGTGGCCGATTATTACCGAGTGATGCATCAATGCAGGGAGGATACACCGATCCGGTTTGATGTGGTGGCCGTGGACAAAGAGCAGGTCACGTGGATAAAAGACGCATTTTATTATGTGGCGCGTCAGTCATGACAGATGCCGCGCACCGGCGTCTGAGAAGGAGGAGAGACGGGAGAATGGAACTGTACAGACATGCAGGCAGGATGAAAATGAAGCAGAACAGGGCCGGGGAAGTGGAGTATCTGACGTTTCCGCTGCTGGAGCAGACGGGGATCGTGCGGCATCTGTTTACGACCCGGCTCGGAGGAGTCAGCCAGGGGGTGTGCAGCAGCATGAATCTGAGCTACGCCAGAGGGGACGAGAAGGAGGCCGTGGACGAGAATTTCAGGCGGATCGCGGGGGTGCTGGGCTGTGGTCCGGAGGATATCGTCTGCTCCGACCAGACGCATACCGTGAATCTGCGGGTGGTCACCAGACAGGACGGCGGCAAAGGAATCGTGCGGCCCAGAGATTACCATGATATCGACGGTCTGCTGACCGATGAACCGGGGATCGTGCTGGCGACTTTCTATGCGGACTGTGTGCCGCTGTATTTCGTGGATACGAGAAACCGCGCGGTTGCGCTGGCGCATTCCGGCTGGCGGGGGACCGTGGCGCGGATGGGCAGATGCGTTGCGGAGAAGATGAAAGAGGTATACGGTACGCGGCCGGAGGATCTGACGGCAGCCATCGGCCCTTCCATCTGCCGCTCCTGTTACGAGGTCAGTGAAGATGTGGCACAGGCTTTCCGGAACGAATTCCGGAAGCCGGGACAGGCGGCGCAGATCCTTGACGATAAGGGCGGCGGCAAGTACCGGCTGGATCTGTGGCGGGCCAATGAGATCATCCTGCAGGAGGCGGGGATCACGGCAGATCGGATACAGGTGACGGATCTGTGCACCTGCCATAACAGCGGATATCTTTTTTCCCACAGGGCGAGCCGGGGAAAGCGGGGGAACCTGGGCGCTTTTCTCGGGCTGTGACGGATATCCTGACAGAGAAGTACCGGCCGGTCTGTCCGGCCATTTTTTATTTCCCGCAGGTGATAAGGAATGCAAAGGCGCATATACATTATATAGAGTAAAAAAACAAGCAGGGTCACAATATGCGTATCTTTCATCAATATTTTCAGTCAGATTTTCACGGCGCCTTCGCCGCAGTCACCGCAATCCGTACAAAGCAGATTCCGGCGTTGCTTATGGCAGGCCTGTTTTGCGCCTGTCTCATGCTGCCGGTGGCACCGGTTCGGGCAGAGGAGACAGCTGTAAAGCAGGATACCGAAGAAGCCTCCCCAGACGAGACGCTGCAGCTTTATGCCCAGTCCGCCGTCCTGATGGATGCGGATTCGGGACGCGTCCTGTACGGCAAAAATCCGGAGGACATTCTGCCCATGGCCAGCACCACGAAGATCATGACCTGTATCCTGGCGCTGGAATACGGGAATCCGGAGGAGATCGTGGAGGTATCCGCCTATGCCGCGACCATGCCCAAGGTGAAGCTCTACGTGAGGCAGGGAGAGAAATACCGGTTAAAGGATCTTCTGTATTCTCTGATGCTGGAGTCGCACAATGATTCGGCGGTGGTGATCGCGGAGGCGGTGGGCGGCAGCGTGGAAGGCTTCGCGGCGATGATGAACCAGAAAGCGCGGGATATCGGCTGCTTCGATACTTATTTTATCACGCCAAACGGCCTGGACGCGGTGGTCAACGACAGCGGCAGGACGCACTCCACCACGGCCAGGGATCTGGCAAAGATCATGGCCTACTGTGTGACGGATTCCGCTGCCAGAGAGGAATTTCTGGAGATCACGCGCACTGCCGGTTATGATTTTACGGATGCGGAGGGCAAGAGGAGCTTTCACTGCAATAACCACAATGCCTTTCTGGGGATGATGCCGGAGGCGCTTTCCGGAAAAACGGGCTTTACCAACAATGCGGGGTACTGCTATGTAGGGGCGCTGGAGAGTGAGGGCCGGATCTTCACGGTGGCGCTGCTTGCCTGCGGCTGGCCCAACAACAGGAATTATAAATGGAGCGACATGAAGCAGCTGGCGGCCTATGGCATGGAACAGTACCGCTACCGGGACATTTATGAGGCGAAGAAATTCGAGGCCATCCGGGTGGAGAACGGGATCGACAGAACCTCGGGAAAGCCCTATGAGGAGGCATATGTGCCGGTAAGGGTGGACGACCGCGGCGAAAAGGAACTGTCTTATCTGCTGAGTGACCGGGATAAGATCGAGGTAAAGACACAGACGGCCAGGACGCTGCAGGCGCCTGTGGAGGCGGATGCACAGATCGGGACGGTCAGCTATTATCTGAACGGGGATCTGGTCAGGCAGTATCCCGTTGTCACCACGCAGGACGTGGAAGCGCGTACTTACGGATTTATATGTACCTATCTGATACAGACTTACCTTTTTGCCCGTCCGGCGGGAGCGGGAACGGATATCCCATAGCGGGCGCGGCAGGCCCCGGCGGATATCTCAGCGCCTTCCTGACAGGTTTCTTGAAATTTTTTGGAAATTCATCTGGTAGAGAAGAAAATTCTGTGTTATACTACTCTCGTGTGTTATGCAAACTCAAAACGCGCGTTCTTTTTTGTGCGGGCAGGGATGTGCAGGGACACGCTGATAATGTTATAATTTTTTAGTATTATAATAAATGGAGGGCTGAAAAATGAGTACTACTTCTCAAGCGAGTCAAAGAATCAACGCTTTGCTCGATGAAAACAGTTTCGTTGAGATCGGTGCACTCGTTACGGCGAGAGCGACGGATTTCAATCTGAAACAGACAGAAACTCCTTCTGACGGTGTTGTGACCGGCTACGGAGTTATTGACGGTAACCTTGTGTATGTATATAGCCAGGATGCATCTGTTTTAAACGGCACGGTGGGCGAAATGCATGCCAGGAAGATTGCGAACCTCTATGATCTGGCTTTGAAGATGGGTGCACCGGTGATCGGCCTGATCGATTCTGCCGGTCTCAGACTGCAGGAGGCGACAGATGCGCTGAACGGTTTCGGTGAGATCTATATGAAGCAGACGCTGGCATCGGGAGTGATTCCGCAGATCACGGCTGTTTTTGGCAGCTGCGGCGGCGGACTTGCCCTGATCCCCGGCATGACCGACTTCACCTTCATGGAGGAGAAGAAAGCGAAATTATTCGTCAATGCGCCCAATGCACTGGAAGGCAATGAAGTTTCCAGATGTGATACGGCTGCGGCGGCATTCCAGAGTGAAGAGACAGGTCTTGTGGACATGGTGGCCGACGAGGCGGCGATCATGGCGCAGATCAGACAGCTGGTTTCCATCCTGCCCTGCAACAATGCAGACATCGCTGTGGATGACTGCACGGATGACCTGAACAGAGCATGTGCGGAGATTGCAAACTGTGTGGGAGATACTTCTATCGCTCTGTCCCAGATCGCGGATGACGGTCTGTTTGTAGAAGTGAAGCAGGATTATGCCAAAGATATGGTGACCGGATTCATCAGACTGAACGGGGCTACTGTCGGTGCAGTTGCCAACCGTACAGAAGTATACAATGCCGACGGTGAAGTGACTGAGAAATTTGATGCGGTGCTGTCTGCAAGAGGCGCGGAGAAGGCGGCGGAATTCATCAATTTCTGTGACGCTTTTGACCTTCCGGTGCTGTCTCTTACGAACGTGAAGGGATTTGCGGCTACCAAATGTTCCGAGAAGAGAATGGCCAAGGCTGTCGGCAGGCTTACATACGCCTTTGCCAATGCGACAGTGCCGAAGGTGAACCTGATCATCGGCAAGGCATACGGCAGCGCTTATGTGGCTATGAATTCCAAGGCGGTGGGAGCGGATATCACGATCGCATGGCCTGACGCTGAGATCGGCATGATGAATGCGAAGCTGGCGGCGAAGATCATCTGCGACGGCCAGGGCGCTGATGCCATCGACGCCTGCGCGAAGGAATATGCGGCACTGCAGAACAATGTGGCAAGTGCGGCGAAGAGAGGATATGTGGACCAGATCGTAGAGCCTGCTGATACAAGAAAATATGTGATCGGCGCTTTCGAAATGTTAGCGACTAAGAGTGAAGGCCGTCCGGAGAAGAAACACGGTACGGTTTAGAAAGGATGATACTTAATATGAAAAAATTATTGGCAATATTAGGTGTGATCACCTGTATGGTCGGCTTGTGTGCGTGCGGTAAGGAGGAGGCACAGCCTTCTGCTGACAATGCTGCTGATGAGATGATAATACAGCAGTTTGAGGCTATGGTCGAGCAGTTCAATACGATCGTGAGCCAGGACGCTGTAGAGCAGTTTACGGAAGACAAAGTCATCTATAACGCACTTGTTGACTGGCAGAATGCGTTGGATGACATCGGTACGTTTAACGGGACGGGCGGCGGTTATGTTGTCCGCGGCGAAGAGGATATCGTTATCGGCATCAATGTCACGGGTTCTTCTCACAATGCGGTGATGGAATTTGTTCTCACCAGTGATATGACTGCACTGGAAGGTGTTTCTACCAATATAGAGTATACCGTGAAAGAGAATATGTGGAGAGCATTTATGAATACACTGATCGGTATGGGCACTGTGTTCGTTGTCCTGATTCTGATCAGCCTGATCATTTCTGCCTTCGGCGTGATTCCGAAGATCGAGGCGAAGTTGAAGGCCAGGGAGAAACAGCAGATTCCGGCAGCCAGACCGGTTCCGGCAGCGGCGCCTGTCGTACAGGTGGAAGAAGAGTTGAGTGATGATACAGAACTGGTGGCAGTGATCGCGGCGGCAGTTGCGGCGTATGAAGGTTCCGGTTCTACGGATGGATTCGTAGTAAGGTCCATCAGAAAATCTAATAAGAGTAAATGGCAGAATGCCTGAAAGTCATAGGAGGATATGAAGATGAAAAATTATACCATTACCGTAAACGGAAACGTATATGACGTAGTAGTAGAAGAAGGCGCAACAAGCGGCGCACCCGCAGCGGCAGCACCGAGAGCACCCAAAGCGGCACCGAAGGCAGCACCGGCACCTGCAGCGGCTCCGGCAGCGGGCGCAGAAGGCAGCGTCAAGATCGAAGCGGGCGCGGCAGGCAAGGTGTTCAAGATCGAAGCGAACGTAGGACAGGCAGTGAAGAAGGGCGATGCTGTCGTGATCGTGGAAGCGATGAAGATGGAGATTCCCGTAGTTGCTCCTGAAGACGGTACTGTAGCAAGTATTAATGTAGCGGTAGGCGATGCTGTGGAAGCAGGCGCGCTGCTGGCAACATTGAACTAAGGAGCTGTTGTCTGCGGCCAGGCCGCTTATGACAGCAGGATGTACAGGGACGTGTCTGGCGTGATTTCCGGTACATCTGAGACTAAAACTACAGGAGGTTAACAAAATGAATTATGTAGTCGAGACGCTTGACAATCTGGTTCATCAGACCGCGTTCTTTAATCTGACCGTCGGTAACTATATCATGATTGTCGTAGCACTTGTCTTTCTATATCTGGCTATAGGCAGAGGATTCGAACCGCTCTTGCTGGTTCCGATCGCGTTCGGTATGCTGCTTGTCAATATCTATCCGGATATTATGGCACCGGTCGGAGAAGGCGGCGCCGGCGGCGGTCTGCTGTACTACTTCTATCTGCTGGATGAATGGGCTATCCTGCCGTCCCTGATCTTCATGGGCGTCGGAGCCATGACGGACTTCGGTCCGCTGATCGCCAATCCGAAGAGTTTCCTGCTCGGTGCGGCGGCACAGTTCGGTATTTTCGCGGCATATTTCGGAGCGATCTTCTTAGGCTTCAACGATAAAGCGGCAGCGGCTATCTCCATCATCGGCGGCGCCGACGGCCCGACATCCATCTTCCTTGCAGGTAAGCTTGGACAGACAACCCTGATGGGACCGATCGCGGTAGCGGCATATTCCTATATGGCTCTGGTGCCGATCATTCAGCCGCCCATCATGAAGCTCTTTACGACAGAAAAAGAGCGGAAGATCAAGATGGGTCAGCTTCGTCCGGTAAGCAAACTGGAGAAGATTCTTTTCCCGATCGTCGTTACGGTTGTAGTAGCTCTGATTCTTCCTACCACGGCGCCCCTTGTCGGTATGCTGATGTTGGGTAACCTGTTCAGAGAATGCGGCGTTGTAAGACAGCTGGCAGATACGGCATCAAACGCTCTTATGTATATCGTCGTTATCGTTCTGGGTACTTCCGTAGGTGCGACTACCAGTGCGGAAGCGTTCCTGAACTGGGATACGATCAAGATCGTTATTCTGGGTCTGATCGCATTTGCATTCGGTACGGCAGCCGGTGTACTGTTCGGTAAACTGATGTGCCTGTTGACCAAGGGCAAGGTAAATCCGCTGATCGGTTCCGCAGGCGTATCTGCAGTGCCGATGGCAGCGAGAGTTTCCCAGAAGGTCGGCGCGGAAGCGGATCCTACCAATTTCCTGCTGATGCACGCTATGGGACCTAACGTTGCAGGCGTTATCGGTACTGCTGTTGCAGCCGGTACCTTTATGGCAGTATTCGGAGTATTCTAAACAGATATAGTATAGATGGATCTGCGGTGATGAGCGGCAGGTCGTAAGAAAGGAATGGTTAAGAAAATGGCAGAACAAAAACCGGTTAAAATTATGGAAACTGTTCTCCGTGATGCACACCAGTCTCTGATCGCAACGAGAATGCCTACAGAGATGATGCTTCCCATCGTGGAGAAAATGGATAAAGTCGGCTACCATGCAGTAGAGTGCTGGGGCGGCGCTACCTTCGATGCTTCCCTTCGTTTCCTGAAGGAAGATCCCTGGGACAGACTGCGCAAACTCAGAGACGGCTTTAAGAATACGAAACTGCAGATGCTGTTCCGTGGACAGAATATCCTCGGTTACAGACCTTATGCGGATGACGTTGTGGACAGCTTCGTTGAGAAGTCCATCGCCAACGGTATCGATATCATCCGTATCTTTGACTGTCTGAACGATCTGCGCAACCTGCAGGCGGCAGTAAATGCGACCAATAAGATCAAGAAGCAGGAAGGCAGAGGCCATGCACAGGTAGCGCTTTCTTATACACTGGGCGATGCTTATACGATGGAGTACTGGACCGGCATGGCGAAGAAGATCGAGGAGATGGGGGCTGACTCCATCTGTATCAAGGATATGGCGGGTCTGCTCGTTCCTTATAAGGCATCCGAGATGATCGCGGCGATGAAGGCTGCGACCAAACTGCCGATTCAGCTGCACACACATTATACTTCCGGTGTGGCGAGCATGACATACTTAAAAGCTGTAGAAGCCGGCGTAGACGTGATCGACTGTGCGATCTCCCCGTTTGCTCTCGGTACTTCCCAGCCTGCGACCGAGGTTATGGTGGAGACCTTCAAGGGTACGGGTTACGATACAGGGTATGACCAGAATCTTCTGGCAGAGATTGCGGACTATTTCAGACCTTACAGAGACGAGTGCCTTGCAAGCGGTCTGCTCAATCCCAAGGTTATGGGTGTGGATATCAAGACACTGCTTTATCAGGTACCGGGCGGTATGTTGTCCAACATGGTGAGCCAGCTGAAAGAGCAGAATGCGGAAGACAAGTACTACGATGTGCTCAGAGAGATCCCTGAGGTTAGAAAGGATCTGGGTGAGCCGCCGCTTGTTACACCTTCTTCCCAGATCGTCGGCACACAGGCAGTCTTCAACGTGCTGATGGGTGAGAGATACAAGATGGCTACCAAGGAGACGAAGGCGGTTCTGCGCGGTGAGTACGGTCAGACGATCAAGCCCATGAGCCAGGAGATCATCGACAAGGTTATCCCGGGCGAGAAGCGGATTACCTGCCGTCCGGCGGATCTGATCGAGAACGAGATGGATAAGCTGGAGAGCGAGATGAAGGAATGGAAACAGCAGGACGAGGATGTATTGTCCTACGCACTGTTCCCGCAGGTTGCCGTTGACTTCTTCAAATATCGTCAGGCACAGCAGGAGAAAGTAGACATGAGCGTGGCAGACACGAAGAATGGCGCTTATCCTGTATAAAATAAGAAGTAATATACTATACGGAAATCTTAAGGGACGGATCGTCAGATCCGTCCCTGTTTTTTCTGTACGGTGCGTTTTTATGATGTTTTATCCGGAAAGCGGTTGACGTAGACTGTATCATCTATTATAATAACATATGTTACCAAAAGATGAGCGCCGCTGCCGCTGCTGCGGCCGGCTGAATTGATGGTGGGAACAGGAGAGGGAATTCTTATGGCGAGAAAAGAGACGATCACAAAAAGTGAGATACTGAATACTGCATTTCAGATGGCAAGGCAGGAAGGCGTTTCGCAGGTGAGCGCCAGAACGCTGGCGACGAAAGCGGGATGTTCTACGCAGCCGATCTTCCGGCTTTACAAGAATATGGAGGAGCTGGGCAACGAGCTCTACGACAAGGCGATCGAATTTTTCGGCGAGTATTATGAAAACTTCCCGAAGACACACAATACGCCTTTTGTCAATCTGGGACTGGCCTATATTCGTTTTGCACAGGAAGAGCAGCAGCTATTCAAGCTGTTGTTTGTTTCCGAGAACCGTCACGGTAAGAGTCTGTACGATCTCCTGAACGGGGACAAGGGGACGGTCGTCAGAGAGATCAATAATGCGAAGATGTGCGGATGTAAGGATCCCAGCGGTATGTTCATGCGGATGTGGATCTTTATACACGGCTCTGCCTGTATGTCTCTTACGGATGATTATGACCTGAAGGAAGAAGAGACGGTTAAACTTCTGGAGGAGTTCTACCGTGTATTTCTGAACGCGTAGAAAGGAATCCTTTTAGTATAAGATGGCGATAGAAAATCGATATGATGTTATTACCAGGATCAACGAACATTACGGAAAGATGAGCAAGGGGCAGAAGGCGATATCGGCTTTTATCTATGACCACTATGACCAGGCTGTGTTTATGACGGCGGCCAGGCTGGGCGAGACGGTGGGCGTGAGCGAGTCTACGGTCGTGCGCTATGCCATGTTTATCGGCTATAACGGTTATCCGGAATTCCAGCGGGATCTGGAGGACTGGGTGCAGAACAAGATCAATTCCGTGCAGAAGATAGGCGCCAAATACGGTAAGAGTACACAGTCGGAGATTCTCACGTCGGTGCTGCAGGCGGATATCGAGAAGCTGCAGGATACGATACAGAAGCTGGACCCGGTGGCCTTTGAGACGGCGGTGGATATCATTCTGGAGGCGAAGACGGTTTATGTGATGGGGGTCAGGAGCTGTGAACCGTTGGCGGAATTCCTGAACTTTTATCTGAATATGATCCGCGGGAGTGTGGTGCTGCTCAAGACGACCAGTATCTCGGAGACGTTCGAGCAGATGATACGCATTGACGGGCAGGACGCCATGATCGGCATCAGCTTTCCGCGGTATTCCATGCGCACGCTCAAGGCGATGGAGTTTGCCAATGACAGGAATGCCAAGGTGATCACGGTCACGGACTCCGTGCACTCGCCGATGAACCTGTACTCCTCCTGTAATCTGTTGGCCCGCAGCGACATGGTCTCCATCGTTGATTCGCTGGTGGCGCCTTTAAGCGTGATCAATGCGCTGGTGGTGGCGATGTGTCTGAAACGTCCGGAGGAGGTCAAGAGAAGCCTTAAGGATCTGGAAGAGGCATGGAATAACTATCAGGTTTATTTAAATGACGAGATTAATTTTATTGACGAGGAACCGATGCTGAATTATCCGCTTCGCAGGAGGGATGGGTCATGAGCCGGGTGATCGTAATCGGTGGCGGCGCAGCAGGGATGATGGCGGCATATGCCGCCGCTTCATGCGGGCACAGCGTGGTGCTCTTAGAACAGAATGAGAAGCTGGGAAAGAAACTTTTTATCACGGGCAAGGGACGGTGCAACGTGACCAATGCCTGTGAGCGGGAGAAGCTGTTTGAGAACGTTGTGAGCAATCCGAAATTTCTCTACAGCGCTTTTTCCGAATTTGACAACGGGGATCTGATGGAGCTGCTGCGCAGGGCCGGCTGTCCGCTCAAGGTGGAGCGGGGCGAGCGGGTGTTTCCGGTCTCGGATCATGCTTCTGACGTGACGGCGGCATTGACCAGGCTGTTAAAGGAACGTGGCGTGGAGGTGCGGCTGCACGTGAAGGTGAAGGAGATCTCTGCGGCCGATGGCCGGGTGACGGGTGCCCTGCTTGCCAACGGGCAGTATATCAGGGCGGATGCCGTAGTGCTTGCCACAGGCGGGTTGTCTTATCCGACGACCGGCTCCAGAGGGGACGGCCACCGGATAGCCGAGGGACTGGGACATACATTAAAGACCTGCACGCCGGCGCTGACGCCGATGGAGACGGCGGAGCAGTGGTGCACTTCCCTGCAGGGGCTTTCCCTGAAAAATGTGACCCTGACCATGCGCTGCGGCGGGAAACAGATCTGGAGCGGGTTCGGAGAGATGCTTTTTACCCATTTCGGGATCAGCGGGCCGCTGGTATTGTCCGCCAGCAGTTATTACGGTAAGTGCAAAGACAAGACGGCGGTGACGGCAGCCGTAGATCTGAAACCGGCCCTTACCATGGAGCAGCTGGACAGGCGTATTCTGCGCGACTTCGAGGAGAACCGCAACAAACAGTTTAAGAATGTGATCGGCAGTCTGTATCCTTCCCGGCTGGTCCCAGTGATGATCTTACTGTCGGGTATCGACGGGGAGAAGAAGATCCATGAAGTCACGCGGCAGGAGCGGAGCAGGCTTGCGGAAGTGACGAAGAACCTGACGATGCGGGTGACGGGCCTGCGGGATTTCGCGGAGGCGATCATCACTCAGGGCGGCGTCAGGGTGAAGGAAGTCAATCCGTCCACGATGGAATCGAAGATCGTACAGGGGCTTTACCCGGTCGGGGAACTGCTGGATCTGGATGCGGTCACGGGCGGCTTTAATCTGCAGATCGCCTGGTCTACCGGGTATCTGGCGGGGCGGAGCATTCCATAACAGACGGATGGGCAGGACGACAAAAGGAAGAATCGAGGAGAATGCATATGGGAGTCAATATTGCGATAGACGGACCGGCGGGAGCCGGCAAAAGCACGATCGCGAAGCTGATCGCCAGAAAACTGGGATATATCTATGTGGACACGGGAGCGATGTACCGTGCCATGGCGCTGTATCTGCTGCGGGAGAAGATACAGCCCGCGGAGACGGAAAAGATAAATGCCAAATGCCGGGAGGCGGATATTTCCATCGGTTACGAGAACGGGGAACAGATCGTCTACTTGAACGGCGAGAACGTAAACGGCCTGATCAGGACCGAGGAGGTGGGCAACATGGCCTCGGCCAGCAGTCCCAATCCCAACGTGCGCGCCAAGCTGGTGGAGCTGCAGCAGAAGCTGGCGGCGGACCAGGATGTGGTCATGGACGGCCGGGATATCGGTACCTGCGTGCTGCCGGATGCCCGGGTAAAAGTCTATCTGACGGCAGACAGTAAAGTGCGCGCCGCAAGGCGGTATCAGGAGCTGGAGGCAAAAGGAGTGTCCTGCTCCATAGAAGAGATCGAGCGGGATATCATCGAGCGCGATCATCAGGATATGACCAGGGAGATCTCTCCGCTGATGCAGGCTGCGGACGCCGTGCTGGTGGATTCTTCCCATATGACGATCGAGGAGGCAGTGGATGCCGTGATCGCCCTACTGTAGGAGGAGGTTTCTTATGGAAGTGATTTTGGCGCAGCACGCGGGGTTCTGCTTCGGGGTCAGGAGAGCGGTGGACAAGGTATACGAGCTTTCGGCCGCCGGCGGTCCGATCTATACTTACGGTCCGATCATCCACAATGAAGAGGTGGTAAAGGATCTGGAAAAAAAAGGCGTGCAGGTGATCGAGAACGAAGCGCAGCTGTCGGATATCAGGGAAGGAACGGTGGTGATCCGTTCTCACGGCGTGCCCGGACGGGTATGCGACCTGATCGCGGAGAGGGGGCTTACCTGTGTGGATGCCACCTGTCCCTTCGTCAAGAGGATCCATAATATCGTGGAAAAAGAGAGCGCCGCGGGCAGACAGGTCGTTATCATCGGCAACGCAGGACACCCGGAAGTGGAGGGGATCATGGGCTGGTCGAAGACGCCGGCCGTGGTCATAGAGTCGCCCGGGGAGGCGCAGAAATTCAGCTGTGAGCAGGGTCGGGAGATCTGCGTGGTTTCTCAAACGACATTTAACTACAATAAATTTCAAGATATGGTTGAAATTCTCGAAAAAAAAGGTTACAATGGTAGTGTTGTGAATACTATATGTAACGCTACGGAAGTGCGACAGACCGAGGCCAGGGAGATCGCGGCACGGGTCGATGTTATGATAGTAATAGGTGGTAAACATAGTTCTAATACACGGAAGCTATATGAGATCTGTATGCAGGAGTGCGGGAATACGTATTTTATACAGACACTCGAAGATCTGCATCCGGATCTACCTAAATCTGTCCGACTTGTGGGTATTACAGCAGGGGCATCCACCCCAAACAATATTATCGAGGAGGTTCAAAATTATGTCAGAGTTAACTTTTGAACAAATGTTAGAAGAGTCTTTCAAGACAATACACACAGGAGAGGTTGTTGAAGGTACCGTTATTGACGTTAAGCCGGAAGAGATCATTCTCAACATCGGATACAAATCAGATGGCGTTCTTACCCGGAATGAATACACGAATGAACCTAATGTAGATTTGACAACCATCGCCAAGCCCGGCGATACCATGGAAGTAAAGGTATTGAAAGTAAACGACGGAGAAGGACAAGTCCTTCTGACTTATAAGCGTCTTGCGGCGGACAGAGGCAATAAGAGAATAGAAGAAGCATATAATAACAGAGAAGTACTGAAAGCCAAAGTGGTACAGGTGCTTGACGGCGGCTTAAGCGTAGTGGTGGAGGAAGTGAGGATCTTCATTCCCGCAAGTCTTGTATCCGATACGTATGAGAAGGATCTGAACAAGTACGCCGGTCAGGAGATCGAGTTCGTGATCAGCGAGTACAATCCCAAGAGAAGAAGATACATCGGCGACCGGAAGCAGCTGATCCTGGCCGAGAAGGCAGAGCTGCAGAAGAAGCTGTTCGAGACGATCAAACCGGGAGATGTTGTGGAAGGTGTTGTCAAGAACGTGACCGATTTCGGCGCATTCATCGATCTGGGCGGCTGCGACGGTCTGCTTCACATCTCCGAGATGTCATGGGGCAGAGTGGAGAATCCGAAGAAGGTATTCAAAGTCGGCGATGTCATGAAGGTACTGATCAAGGATATCTCCGGTACGAAGATCGCACTCAGCCTGAAATTTGAAGATGCGAATCCCTGGAAGGGAGCCGCTGACAAGTATGCGGTCGGTAACGTTGTGACCGGCAGAGTTGCACGCATGACGGATTTTGGCGCGTTTATCGAGCTGGAGCCGGGTATTGATGCGCTTCTGCATGTATCCCAGATCTCCAGGGAGCACATCGAGAAGCCTTCCGATGTACTTAAGACAGGTGAAGAAGTGACGGCCAGAGTGGTTGACTTCAACGAGACCGACAGGAAGATCAGCTTAAGCGTTAAGGCTATGCTCACGGCTGCACCGGTGGTGGACAGAGAAGAGGATGCTGACGTTGTCTCGGTAGATATCGACGCGGTGATCTCAAGTGAGAGCGCTGAGGAAGACACCGAAGCATAACATCATTTTATCAGAATATGAACAGAATATAATGACAGGGCGGTACAAGGCGATGACATATGATTACGAATATTTTAAGAAAGCGATTTATGATTTAACGAAAATTGATCTGAATGCTTATAAAGAGAAGCAGATGAAGCGTCGTATTGATACATTGATTGCAAAGAATAAAATCGTAGGCTATGAGAAATATGTAGCAGCTTTGAAGTCAGATAAGAACATGTTCGAAGAATTCGTGAATTACCTGACGATCAATGTGTCTGAATTCTATCGTAATGTGGATCAGTGGAGGCTGCTTGATCAGGAGATCATTCCGGATCTGATCAAGAGGTATGGCAATCGGCTTAAAATCTGGAGCGCTGCGTGTTCCACGGGTGACGAGCCTTATTCACTCGTGATGGCGCTCTCGAAGCACCTGCCGATGAACCAGATCAAGATCTATGCGACGGATCTGGATAAGCAGGTGATCGCCAAGGCGAAAGCAGGGTTATATACGGAGAAGAGTATCGCAGGCGTTCCGGCTGATCTGAAGAAGAAGTTTTTCACGAAGATCGGACCGTCTTACCAGATTTCCGAGGAAGTCAAGGAAAGGGTGGAGTTTAAGGAACATAATCTGCTGAAAGATACATATCCGACAGATTATCATCTGATCGTGTGCCGTAACGTATTGATCTACTTTACGGAGGAAGCGAAGGACGAGGTATTCCGCAAGTTCCAGAAGAGCTTAAAGCCGGGCGGTTACCTGTTTATCGGTAGCACGGAGCAGATCATCAATCACAGAGAAGTAGGCTTTGAGCGGAAGAATTCTTTCTTCTATCAGAGGCCGCTATAGGACGACAGGTATCAACGTAAATAAAATCCTCACAGATTTCTCATGGCGGGAAACTGTGAGGATTTATTTTGTCATTTCTGCAATATTCCGGCACGCCGATCAGTATGTCTTGGCCATCTTGCCCAGCAGATACTGTGCATAGCGGGAGAAAAAGGCGCGGTCAGTCTTCATCTCATCGGTCAGTTCAAAGAAAAAGTCCCGGCTCTTATAGTCACGCTTGAAGAAAGGCTCTGTGAAGAAATCCCACTGCGGCAGATAGACGGCATATTTGCGCGTATAGCAGTTGGCGGCAGCGGCCTGTACACGGTGGTCTTTATCCACGAAGGCGGCCACGGATTTGTGCAGCGCCACGTCCTCCGCCGGCAGGTAATAGTAATCTTTATAGTTCGAATAGAAGTACTTCATCTCCTCCTCATAGACCGGCACTTTCAGAATCCCTTCCGTGGCTTCACCGCTGAAATAACAGCCGTTGGAGAGGGTGGAGATCGTAAATGGCAGAGGGGACGGAAGCTCCAGCTTCATCAGGATCTCTTTGCGGTCGTGGCCGTGATAGTCAACAAAGCTGTTGGACTGTACCTTCCGGGCTTTGATCGGGCAGTTGAACAGGTCGTAGAAGGCCAGGAGCGGGAGGATCTGCAGCATGCCCTTCATATCGTCCATGTTGTGCAGCAGCAGAAGGCGGCAGGCTTCTTCATCGGGCTTCTTCACATAGTCGTGATAGATGCCGATCAGTTCTCCGCCGTTATAGACGTCCTCGCGCACGATGCCCATAAGCTCCTCTAACGTCTTCTGCTTGCAGTTGGGCGTATGCAGGAAGAACTTGTAGGGAGTGACCCTTTTGTACAGGTCGATTCCCGTAAAGCTGTCGAAATTGTAGGATAATTGATGCTGGCCGCATTTCTGCAGCAGATAGGGCAGGTCAAAGTTATTGCCGTTAAAATGGATCAGGTGGGTATACTGCGCTGCGAAGGAGAAGAACTCGTGAAGCAGTGCCGGTTCGTCTTCCGAGCGGTCGGCGAACCACTGCCTGATACGCCAGTGGCCGGCCTGGTAAAAGGCAACCCCGATCAGATAGAGAACGGAATTTTTGGCGGTGAAGCCGGTTGTCTCGATGTCTACGAACAGGATCTTGTCCGTGGGCGCGATCCTGTCCAAGGGGTATCCGATCGTGAAATTCTTATAAGCTTGATTATTTGTCCGCATATTGTTCACCTCAAATAAATAACTTAGCTATATACTAACATATTTTTTGAAATTACAGTAGTTTTTTTCGTCGAAAAATAGTATATTGATAGAGTGGGCTGCTATAAACAGGATTTGTTTATAGGATCCTTTGACTTTATAATGTGAGAAAGAGGGGCAGAGAATGGCGAAATTAACATTTAAGGGCGGTATTCATCCTTATGACGGTAAAGAACTGTCCAAGGATAAGCCTATCAAAGCGGTGCTGCCGAAAGGAGATCTTGTCTATCCGCTGTCGCAGCACATCGGTGCACCGGCCAAACCGATCGTTGCAAAGGGAGATCATGTGCTGACCGGCCAGAAGATCGCGGAGGCGGGCGGTTTCGTGTCGGCGCCGGTGTATGCTACCGTTTCCGGAACCGTCAAGGCGATCGAACCAAGACGCGTAGTCACCGGTGACAATGTGATGAGCATTGTAGTGGAGAATGACGGACTCTATGACGAGGTAGAGTATCCGGCGGTAAAACCTCTCGAAGATATGACGAGAGAGGAGATCATTGCATGTATCAAAGAAGCGGGCATTGTCGGCATGGGCGGCGCCGGATTCCCGACTTTTATCAAGTTGTCGCCGAAAGAACCGGAGAAAATAGACTATGTGATCGCCAACTGTGCGGAGTGTGAGCCTTATCTCACTTCTGATTACCGGCGTATGCTGGAAGAGCCGCAGAAACTGGTTGACGGTCTGAAAGTTTATCTGAAGCTGTTCGAGAATGCGAGAGGCATACTGGCAGTGGAGGACAACAAGCCGGATTGTATAGAGCTGCTCAGGAAGCTGACGAAGGATGAGACGCGTATCAGCGTGAAGGCGCTTAAGACGAAGTATCCGCAGGGCGCGGAGCGTCAGATCATCTATGCGGCCACCGGCAGATCGATCAATTCTTCCATGCTGCCGGCGGACGCAGGCTGTGTGGTCAACAACGTGGACACCATCGTGGCGGTCTACCATGCGGTCTATGAAGGCAGGCCGCTGATGAACCGTATCGTGACGGTGACGGGTGATGCGGTGGCTGATCCGCGCAATTTTATTGTGCGGATCGGTACGAATTATCATGAGCTGGTGGAGGAAGCGGGCGGCTTTAAGGAAGAGCCGGTGAAGATCATCTCCGGCGGGCCGATGATGGGCTTCGGCATCTTTGACCTGAATGTACCGACTACCAAGACGGCTTCGGCGCTTCTGTGCCTGACGCAGGACGATGTGTCCCGGATGGAGCCGAGTGCCTGTATCAACTGCGGCCGTTGCGTGGAGGCCTGTCCGAGCCGGCTGGTGCCCAGTATGCTGGCAGATTTTGCCGAGCACTATGAGGAAGAGGAATTCCTTTCCCATGACGGTATGGAGTGCTGCGAATGCGGCTGCTGCAGCTTTGTCTGCCCGGCCAGGCGGTCTTTGACCCAGTCGATCAAGTCCATGCGTAAGATGCAGCTTGCGAAGAAGAAAAAATAGGAAGGAGTATAGACGTAAGATATGAGTGATTTAATGAAAGTATCATCCAATCCGCATGTCAGATCCAGGACCGATACGGGCAGTATTATGCTGACAGTGGTGATCGCACTTCTTCCTGCGGCGGGATTCGGCATTTACAATTTCGGACTGGATGCACTGATCTTGATTCTGGTCACTGTGGCGTCCACGGTGCTGACAGAACTGCTTTTTGAAAAGATATGTAAGAGAAAAATAACGATAGGAGATTACTCGGCGGTGGTGACGGGACTGCTGCTGGCACTGAACCTTCCGGCGTCCGCGCCCTGGTGGATCGGCGTGGTGGGCGGTGTGTTCGCCATTCTGGTGGTGAAGATGCTGTTCGGCGGTCTTGGGCAGAATTTCATGAACCCGGCGCTGGGCGGCAGATGCTTCCTGTTGATTTCCTTTACTTCGATTATGACCAATTTTGACTGTGACGCCTATGCCGGCGCAACGCCTCTGGCGAATCTCAAAGCCGGGGAGAGTGTCAATATTCTGGATATGGTGATCGGCAGGACGTCCGGGACGATCGGCGAGACTTCCATGATCGCTATTGTGGCCGGCGCCTGCATTTTGATCCTGATGGGGATCATCGACCTGCGGATTCCGGGCTGCTACATAGTAAGTTTTGTGGCCTTTATCAGTATTTTCGGCGGGCACGGACTGGATGCGGCCTATATCTCGGCACATCTGGCCGGCGGCGGCCTGATGCTGGGCGCTTTCTTTATGGCGACGGATTATGTGACCAGACCGATCACGAAGAACGGACAGTATCTGTTCGGTATCCTGCTGGGCATCCTGACGGGTATTTTCCGTATCTTCGGGCCTTCCTCAGAAGGTGTGTCCTATGCGATCATCATCGGCAATCTGCTTGTGCCGTTGATCGAGAAGATTACTCTTCCGACAGCATTTGGTAAAGGAGGGGCAAAAGCATGAAAGAAATGATCAAAAATACCGGCATTATGCTTGCGATCACGCTGATAGCCGGGCTTGTGCTTGGTTTTATCTATCAGATCACGAAGGAACCCATTGCGGAGCAGAATGCCAGGAAGAAGCAGGAAGCATGTCAGGAAGTCTTTCAGGATGCCGCTTCCTTCGAGCCGGTGGAAGTCAGGGAGCCGGATGCGGCAGCGTGGACGGCGGAAGGGTATGGCGATGAGCGTGTCGATGAAGTGATGAGCGCGCTGGATGATTCCGGCAGCCTGCTGGGATATGTGATCACCGTGACGACCAGAGAAGGCTATGGCGGTGACATCCAGTTTGCGGTAGGCGTTCGGATGGACGGCACGGTGAACGGTATGTCCATTCTCGATATCGCGGAGACGGCCGGACTCGGTATGCGTGCGGAAGACGTGTTGAAGCCGCAGTTTGCCGGCAAACAGGTGGAGAAATTTGAATATACGAAGAGCGGCGCAACCTCGGAAGACCAGATCGACGCGATCTCCGGTGCCACGATCACCACAAATGCAGTGACCAATGGAGTCAACGCAGGGCTTTACTATTTCCAGACAGAGCTGAGAGGGGGTAGTGAGAATGAATAGTGCAAAAGAACGTCTTGTGAACGGTATCGTGAAGGAGAACCCCACCTTTGTGCTGATGCTGGGCATGTGCCCGACACTGGCGGTTACCACGTCCGCGGTCAATGGACTGGGCATGGGCCTGACGACGATGGTGGTGCTTGCGCTGAGCAATGTGTTTATCTCTCTTCTGCGCGGTATCATACCGGATAAAGTGCGTATTCCGGCGTTTATCGTCATCATAGCCTCTTTCGTGACGGTGGTGGAGCTGCTTTTGCAGGGGTATATCCCGTTTCTGTATGATGCGCTGGGACTTTATATTCCGCTGATCGTTGTAAACTGTATTATTCTTGGCCGTGCAGAGGCCTATGCTTATAAGAATCCCGTGCTGCCGTCTTTGTTTGACGGAATCGGCATGGGGCTGGGCTTTTCCGTGGCGCTGACCTGTATCGGCGCGGTGCGGGAGCTTCTGGGTGCAGGGGAGATCTTCGGCATCCATGTTATGCCGGAGAGCTTTGTGCCGGTCAGTATCTTCGTTATGGCGCCGGGCGCTTTCTTCGTGCTGGCGGTTCTGACGGCGATCCAGAACAAGGTGAAGATCATCGGCGAAAAGAAAGGCCGGGATATGTCAAAGATACAGTCCGGATGTGGTCAGGACTGCCTGAACTGTGCGGACAGCGGCTGTGCAAAACGGCTCTATGATGATAAGGAAAAGCAGGCGCCGGCACAGAAGAAAGCAGAAACGACGCAGGCGCCGGCACAGAAGACGACAGACACGGCACAGACGCCGGAGCAGAAAGCAGCAGACACGGAAGAAGAGAAGGCTGCAGACAAACAGGTAAAGGAGGAGAAAGAAAATGGTTAAAGAACTGCTTGTGATCTTGATCGCATCCTCCCTGGTAAACAATGTTGTCTTAAGCCAGTTCCTTGGCTTATGTCCGTTCCTGGGAGTATCCAAGAAGACCAATACGGCTATCGGTATGGGTGTGGCGGTCATCTTCGTCATCACTCTGGCCTCGGCGGTGGCGGGAGCAATCTATCAGTATATTTTGCTGCCGCTCGATATCACGTATCTGCAGACCATTGTTTTTATCCTTGTCATAGCGGCTCTGGTGCAGTTCGTGGAGATGTTCCTGAAGAAATTTATTCCTGCTCTGTACCAGTCCCTGGGTGTGTATCTTCCGCTGATCACGACCAACTGTGCAGTGCTGGGTGTGGCGCTTACCAATGTACAGAAGAACTACGGTATTCTGACAGGGATCGTGAACGGTTTCGCGACGGCGGTCGGATTTACGATCTCCATTGTGATCCTTGCTGGTATCAGGGAGAAAATGCGGCATAACGATATACCGGAATCCTTTCAGGGCATGCCTATCGTTCTTGTTACGGCAGGGCTGATGGCAATCGCCTTCTGCGGCTTCTCCGGATTGTTGTAGGATGCGGCGCTGAGGGCTTATGATTAGGAAAGGCAGGGATAACAGGATATGAATATAACCGGAATATTGCTGGCAACGGCGGTCGTGGGGGCAGTGGGATTGTTCGTCGGATTGTTTCTGGGTGTTGCCGGTATCAAATTTAAAGTAGAAGTGGACGAAAAGGAAGAGGCCGTGCTGGGCGTTCTTCCGGGTAATAACTGCGGCGGCTGCGGCTATGCGGGCTGCTCCGGACTGGCGGCAGCCATCGCAAAAGGCCAGGCGCCGGTCAACGCCTGTCCCGTGGGCGGCGAGAAAGTCGGCACGCAGATCGCCCGGATCATGGGCGTGGAAGCCGGTGACAGTGTACGGCAGGTGGCGTTCGTGAGATGTCAGGGAGACAGGGAACGGACGAGAATGGATTATGAATACAGCGGTATCGAAGACTGCCGTATGCTGGCCTTTGTGCCAAACGGCGGCCCGAAATCCTGTAACGACGGCTGTCTCGGATTCGGCAGCTGCGTGAAGGTCTGTCCTTTTGATGCGATCCATGTAGTAAACGGCGTGGCCGTGGTGGATAAAGAGGCATGTAAAGCCTGTGGCAAATGTATCGCAGTGTGTCCCAAGAATCTGATCACGCTGATTCCCTATGATGCAAAACATGTGGTGGCCTGCAGTTCCAGAGAGAAGGGACCGGCTACGATCAAGGCGTGTGATGTGGGCTGTATCGCCTGTCAGCTGTGTAAGCGGAACTGCCCGGTGGATGCGATAACAATCGAGGAATTCCACGCGACGATCGATCAGGAGAAGTGTACCGGGTGCGGGACATGTAAGGAGAAGTGCCCGAAGAAGGTGATCGTCTGATCATGTCTTCGTCCGGCGCAAAATACAGCGCCAGCAGGCGGCGTTCAGTTTAATGATTGATAAATCGTAATGCTGGAAGTAAAATATAGAAAACGATATAACAAATTTCTGTTTCCGGCTCTTGCAGGAGCCATATACGGAAGCACCTGCAAAGCCGAAAACGAAATTTCCAATGTCGTTAACTATAAGAAAAGAAATGCGGCAGTAAGAATATGGAAGTAAGAGAAGAAATGCGGCAATAAGAATAATGGAAGTAAGAGAAGAAACGCGGCAATAAGAATAATGGAATTAAGGAAAGAAACGCGGCAACACAAGGGATGGAAAGAATAGAATCCGGAATGGAGGAGAAGATGAGTACAGTGACACTCGGCAGGACCGGAATCACGACGAATAAAAACGGCTTCGGTGCGCTGCCGATCCAGAGGATCCCAGAGGAAGAAGCGGTTTATCTGCTCAGGAAGGCATATGAAAACGGGATTACTTTTTTTGATACGGCCAGATGGTATACGGACAGTGAGCACAAGACAGGGATGGCGTTTGCGGGAATGCGGGACAGGCTTTTTATCGCGACGAAGACCGGTGCGCAGGATGCGGCAGGCTTCTGGAAAGATTTAGAGACGAGTCTTACGCAGCTGCAGACAGATTATATCGATCTGTACCAGTTCCACAATCCGGCGTTCTGTCCGAAGCCGGGGGATGAGAGCGGTCTCTATGATGCGGCGCTTAAAGCGAAAGCGCAGGGGAAGATACGGCATATCGGCATCACGAACCATCGCCTTGCGGTGGCCCATGAGGCGATCGACAGCGGCCTGTATGAGACGCTGCAGTTTCCGTTCTGTTATCTGGCGACAGAGAAGGATATCGAGCTGGTGGAGAAGTGCAGGGAAGCGGATATGGGATTTATCGCCATGAAGGCGTTGTCCGGCGGCCTGATCACGAACTCGGCGGCGGCTTATGCGTTTCTTGCGCAGTACGATAATGTAGTGCCCATCTGGGGCGTGCAGCGGGAGAAAGAGCTGGATGAATTCCTGTCTTATATCAAGACGCCGCCTGTCATGACAGAGGAGCTTGCGGAGGTGATCCGCCGCGACAGGGAAGAACTGCTGGGGGATTTCTGCAGAGGGTGCGGCTATTGTATGCCCTGTCCTGTCGGGATCGAAATCAACAACTGTGCCAGAATGTCGCTGCTTTTGCGGCGTTCTCCTTCGGCCGGCCATCTGAGCCCCGAGGGACAGGAGAAGATGAAGAAGATCGAGCAGTGTCTTCACTGCGGCCAGTGTAAGAGCAAATGCCCTTACGGTCTGGATACGCCGTCTCTTCTGCAGAAGAACCTGGAGGATTATAAGAAGGTTCTGGCCGGAGAGGTTCAGGTATAAAGTGTAGATTTTATTCTGCGCCGGCGTCTGTTTCCGCGGGTGTTTCCGGCGGAAAAGTCAGAGGTGCAAGTATGAAGTTATTGGAGGTTTGTGTATGAAACTGCCGGGAGAAGATGAGTCTGTAGGAACTGGCCTCCCTGTGATCTATATGGTGATCGGTGTTTCCGCTTTTGTCCTGATCATGTTGTTTGCGATCATGAAAAGCAATGACAAGAAGAGCGGCGGCAGCGACTATCTGAAGGAAATGCAGCAGCAGAAGGAAGAGCTGGCGGCCGCAGAGGAAGAAGAAGCTGCGCCGGAGGAACCGGAGAGGAAGCTGCGGGCGGAGGATCTGGAGTTCTGGGATATGTATCCGGTAGAGGAAGAGACAGAAGGCATCACCGGGAATGAGGCGGTGTCTGTAAGCCCGCGGGAGGACACGAAAGCTGTGCCCGATTCTCTCAAGGACACGTTTGCCGAGAAGGCTCAGCGGGTAGAGCAGGAAGATAAGGAGCGGGAAGAGCAGAGCCGGAAGGAAGAGCAGGAGAAGGCGAAAGAGGATCCGTCCACGGACGGACAGCACACTGCCGTCACCAACCGGGACGGGAAAGAAGAGTGGGTGTTGATCAGTCCCTACCTGACGAAGAATACCTATGATTTTACGAGGATGGAAGAGAAGGCCGGCTTGAAACGCTACATGGAGAACGGCAGGAAGATATCCTATGTGGGTGTGGATCTCTCCAAACAGAACGGAGATGTCAACTTTGCGAGCATGAAGGCCGCGGGGGTGGACTATGTGATGATCCGTTTAGGCGGCCGCGGGTACAGTACCGGACAGATCACGCTGGACGAGAACTTTAAGAAGAACATGGACGGCGCGGTGGAGGCCGGGCTGGACATAGGCGTCTATTTCTACTCGCAGGCGATCTCACAGGAGGAGGTAGTGCAGGAGGTAGAGTTTATCGTCCAGAACCTTGCGCCCTACAAGGCACAGGTCAAGTATCCGGTAGCCATGGACATGGAATTCGTCGCCAATGACGAGGCCAGGATAGACGGGCTTAGTAAGGAGGATAAGACGGAGCTCACATCCTCATTTCTGGAAGGCCTGAAAGGTGCGGGCTATGTCCCCATGATCTACGGGGACAAGGAGTGGCTGATCAAGGAGATCGATCTGACCAGGCTGCAGGGCTATGACGTATGGCTTGCTCAGGAAGAGGATCTGCCGGATTATCCTTATCAGTATACAATGTGGCAGTACGCCACGGACGGTGTCGTAAACGGCGTGACAGGAGATGCAAACCTGAATATCTGCTTTGTCGGCTATTCGCAGCGGTAGTGCCTGACACCGGAAGAAACTTTAACAGAATCATAGAGGTCGGCGTAAGCGGCGGGAGACATTCCTTCTAGATAGTTGGGAGTGTACGCCTTGTTTACGCCGGCTTTTTTCAAAAGGTCCGCCGCCTTGTTGTAGGCGATCGCGGCCTCTGTCTCAGACGCGTAGATTCCTACGGTGAGATTCCCTTTTACGTGTATTTTTGTCTGGTAATAAGTGCGTCCTTCTTTCGTTACGGCGGTCACGCCGTTGTAACGGTTGATGATCTCGATATTTTCATAGCGCAGATCCTGGCTGTTGCCGTTGACAAAACGATAATCCCTGCCCTCCACGGCGTAATTCCGGATACCGTAACGGTTCAGGATATTGACCTGCATACCGTAGTCGGCCACGAAATAATGTCCGCCTCTGCGGGAGATCCTGCGGGTAGAGTAATAGAACAGGTCATCCAGATCGAAGATAAAAAAATCCGTCGGCGAAAAAAAGTAATAGAAGAACCGGGGACGGACATAGATCGGCGTTGCGAAATAGATCGAATTGTCCCGAAAATTAAGCAGGCTGACCCATTTGGCAAAGGGCAGGCCGGATGTATCGTCGTAGCTGCCAAGCGAGACGGAAGGATCCGAAAGAAGCCGTCCGGCCGTCAGATAGGCGCAGTGCGCGGCGCGGGCATTGTCGTAACTTCCCAGACTTATGTGTTTATTGCGATAAGTTAATGAGGCGCGGTAATAAGTGGCGCCGTCCTTGCGTTTTGCCGTATAAACGCCGGGTAACTGTTGTTCCATGGGTCAGTCTCCTTTGCTATAATTGTACCATTTTTGAGAAAAAAAACAAATTCAGAAATATTTTTCCTGTTTCCTGTATAAAATATTAAAGATCATTGTTTCTGGGATAAGTTATATGGCCTGAAATGGGATGGAGGAAAAATGTACAAAGAATATATAGCAAGATTTATTCTGGCGGGCATGGTGCTTGTTTCCTCATGTGTTTGCGCCAGAGAACTTAAGATTAACCGGATCGCGGCCAAGCCTGCGTTCCAGATGGAATACCTGAGCGAGAGCATGACGGAAGAGAAGAAGAGCTTCATGGAAATGCTTTCGGCAGTCTCTTCGGGACAGAGAGTCGTGGACTATGAGATATTGGAACAGACGATGCAGTATCAACTGTCGGACAAGGATCTGGATGCCCTGCAGCGCATCGTGGAGGCAGAGGCGGGCGGCGAGGATCAGGACGGGAAGCTTCTGGTGGCCAACGTGGTCTTAAACCGGGTCAACAGCGAGACATTTCCCGATACGGTCTTTGAGGTGGTGATGCAGAGAGAGCAGGGTATCGCCCAGTTTTCACCGACCGTGGACGGCAGATTTCACAGTGTGAAGGTCAGCGAGGATACGAAGGCGGCGGTGGAGCGCGCCTTATATGGTGAAGATATCTCACAGGGAGCCTTGTATTTCTGCGCCAGGGATAAGGCGGATTCGGAGAAGGTACAGTGGTTTGACCGGCATCTGACCAGGCTGTTTGCCTACGGGCACCATGAATTTTTCCAGTAGAAACGTGAAATGCCGAAAAATTATTCACTGCCTGCGGGCTGTTGCGCAAAGACCGATTGTATGTTACAATAAAGCACGGATATTAAGTCGGTTGAAAGGCATGGTCAGATAAAATGGAAGTATTATACAGCAGTACAAGAAACGGTGAGCCGAAGTTTACGGCTTCGCAGGCGATTTTGAAGGGATTGGCAGATGACGGCGGTCTGTTTGTACCGGATCATATTCCGGCGCTTTCCTGTTCGATGCGGGATCTGTCCGGAAAATCTTATCAGGAAGTCGCGTATGAGGTGATGAAGCTCTTTTTCACGGATTTTACAGAGGAGGAGTTAAAGAACTGTATTGAACGTGCCTATGATTCCAAATTTGATACGGAAGAGATCGCACCGCTTGTGGAAGCAGAAGGTACATATTATCTGGAACTGTTTCACGGTGCGACGATCGCTTTTAAAGATATGGCATTATCGATCCTGCCGCACTTGATGATCACTTCTGCGAAGAAGAATCAGGTGGAGAACGAGATCGTGATCCTGACGGCCACTTCGGGGGACACCGGGAAGGCGGCGCTGGCAGGCTTTGCCGGCGTGGAGGGGACGAAGATCATCGTCTTCTATCCCAAGAACGGCGTGAGTCCCATTCAGGAGCGGCAGATGGTGACCCAGAAGGGAGACAATACCTTCGTGGTCGGCATCAGGGGGAATTTCGACGATGCCCAAACAGGCGTCAAGGCGTTGTTCAATGACAGGGAGCTGGCACAGGAGATGGCCGCCGCCGGCCTGCAGTTTTCTTCGGCCAACTCTATCAATATCGGACGTCTTGTGCCGCAGGTTGTCTACTATGTATATGCGTATGCGAAGCTGTTTAAGGAGGAGAGGATCGCGGAGGGAGAGAAGATCAACGTGGTTGTGCCGACCGGTAATTTCGGCAATATTCTGGCGGCATTCTATGCCAGACAGATGGGCGTGCCGATCGGGAAGCTGATCTGTGCATCCAACGAGAACAAAGTGTTGTATGATTTCTTTGCTACGGGTACTTATGACCGCAATCGGGAATTTGTCCTCACCACGTCCCCGTCCATGGACATTCTGATCTCCAGCAATCTGGAGCGTCTGATCTACCGCATCGCGGGAGAGGATGCGCAGAAGAATGCGGCGCTCATGGATTCTCTCGCCCGGACAGGCGTCTACGAGATCACGGAGCAGATGAGAGAGCAGCTGGCGGATTTCTACGGCAATTATGCGGATGAGGCGGAGACGGCAGGGCGGATCAGACAGATGTATGAGAATACGGGGTATGTGCTGGATACCCACACGGCTGTGGCCAGTGCCGTCTATCAGAAGTACAGGGAATCTTCGAAGGATGAGACGGTGACGGTGATCGCCTCCACGGCGAGTCCCTTTAAATTTACAAGAAGCGTCATGAACGCCATTGATGGCAAATATGATGCGATGTCGGATTTTGAACTGGTGGACGAGCTGGCCAGGATCGGCAGGCTTGACGTGCCGAATGCCATCGCGGAGATCAGGACCGCGCCGGTGGTACATGACAACATATGTGATAAGACAGAAATGAAGGCGGTCGTAAAACACTTTCTGGGAGTCGATGCATAGATATGAAACATATTCTGTTAGTTGATGACGTATCCACCAATCTTAAATGTGAGGAACATATCCTGCATGACAGATATAAGGTGACTATGGTGAAGTCGGGAGAGGACGCGCTCCGGTATCTGGAGGAACAGACGCCGGATCTGATTCTGCTGGATATTTATCTGCGTAAAATGAACGGATATGAAGTGATGGAGCATATGCAGAAGAGTCCGCATCTGTCGAAGATCCCGGTGATCCTTTTGACTGCCGCGGAGCAGGAGGAAGAAGAGCGGAGCATCGCGTCAGGAGCGGTTGACCTGATCCGCAAGCCTTTCGATCCGCAGATGCTGCTTAACAGGATCGAGGCGGTCTGGAAAAGGGAGGCGTAAAGAGTATGGGATCTGGTGCGGGCGGGATGATAGATATTCTGTTCTTTGCAAGCGGGGTTTATCTGATCTATACAGCGGTCATGTCGAAAAAGAACGGGAATATTGCGGGCAATGTGATGCTTGCAAAAGATGTGAGCGAGAGCAGCATCAAGGATAAACGCGGGTTTATCGAATATATGTGTAAGCGGATCCTTACGGCCGGGGTGATGATCGTGATCGCCAGCGGTGTTCATCTGGTGAACGATTACTATATCGATTCCGCGGTTCTTACCTGGATCGGGATCGGTATTATCCTGGCAGCGATCGCCATCTATACGGCTGGTTATCTGCAGGGACAGAAGCGGTTTATCAAGACGCAGGAGAAGAATAACAGGAAGAAATAAAAGAGATGCCGCTCAGGCATCTCTTTTGTCGATCTTGATATAATCTCTGTCGGTGCAGACGGTCTTATAGGCCGGTCTGATGATCTTGCCGTTGTTGGCGAGCTCTTCCATGCGGTGCGCGCTCCAGCCGACGATCCTGGCGATGGCGAAGATCGGTGTGTAGAGTTCGATCGGAAGATTGAGCATATCATATACGAATCCGGAATAGAAGTCCACATTGACGCTGACGCCCTTGTAGATCGGACGTTCTTTGGCAATGATCTCGGGTGCAAGGCGTTCTACCAGAGAGTAGAGTGCGAACTCGTCGTGCAGGCCCTTCTCCTCGGAAAGTTTCTCCACGAAGGACTTGAAGATGACGGCACGGGGATCCGACTTCGAGTATACTGCGTGTCCCACACCGTAGATCAGGCCCGCATGGTCGAAGGCATCCTTGTGCAGCAGCTTCAGAAGATAATCGGCAACCTGGCCTTCGTTGGTCCAGTCGGATATCATACGCTTCATCTCGGCGAACATCTGTACCACCTTGATGTTGGCGCCGCCGTGTCTTGGCCCTTTGAGGGAGCCGATCGCCGCGGCGATAACGGAGTAGGTGTCCGTCAGCGAAGAGGTTACTACATGGGTGGTAAAGCTGGAGTTGTTACCGCCGCCGTGCTCCATGTGCAGGATCAGGGCGATATCCAGGATCTTCGCCTCCAGCGGCGTATAGCTGCTGTCCGGGCGCAGAATGTGCAGAATATTCTCCGCGGTGGACAATTCGGACTGGGGCTGGTGTATGTACAGGCTCTCTCCGTTATGGTAGTGACTGTATGCCTGATAGCCGTAGATCGACAGCATCGGGAAAAGGGCGATCAGCTGCAGACACTGTCTGAGTACGTTAGGCAGGGACGTGTCGTCCGCCCTGTCGTCGTAGGAGTAGAGTGTGAGGACGCTTCTGGCAAGCGTGTTCATCATGTCGTTGCTGGGCGCCTTCATGATGATATCGCGCACAAAGCTGGTGGGAAGAGAACGGTAACCGGACAGCAGTCTGGTAAACTGTGCCAGTTCGTCCCGGTCCGGCAGCTTATCGAACAAAAGCAGATAAGTCACTTCCTCAAAGCCGAAGCGGTTCTCTCCTGCAAAACCATCGACCAGATCTTTAACGTCGTAGCCGCGGTAGAAGAGACGGCCGTGTGTCGGGACCTGTACACCGTCCACGACCTTACTGGCGCGCACGTCGGAGATATTGGTCAGGCCGGCAAGGACGCCCTTACCGTTTAAGTCACGCAGACCACGCTTTACATCGTATTTCGTAAATAAATCGGTATCTATAATACCGGCTTGCTCACTCATACCTGCAAGTCGAACAATTTCGGGGGTAATTTCAGAAAAAACATTATGATCCATGATGTGTACCTCCTTTCATAAATATTATTTCACATCTATTCTATAATAGCATGAAGAAAAAGTGGGGCACAAGAAAAAACGTTAAGTTAACAAAAATTTAACATTTCTTCACAATTTCGCTATTCATTTTTAACCAAAATGGACTGTTAATGGATTTCAATATTGACTTTTAAGAGTGGTTTTGAGATAATTAGAGCGGTGTACGGGGAACCTGTACATAGTAAGAGAGCGACGGGAGATGAAATGTCTTCCGTTCTATAATACAATTTTTAAGGAGGAGAATATAATATGGCAACAAAAGCGTATTATCCCGTTTCCGAGATCGGTGCCGGCAAGGTTGGTTTTTCCAAGACCCGTTCCATTATCGAGGCAGCTTTCTACGGAAACAACGTAGTCAAGGTTAACACATTGAGAGAAGCTTATGAACTGGCAAAGAATTCCCCCGGTACGGTTGTAACAGACATGCCGGTCAAGGACGGTGAGACTTTTGGTCTTCCGGCTGACGCGAAGGTTCTGCTGTTCAATGACGGTGCGGTTACAGGCCGTTACGCAGCTGCACGTCGTATCAAAGGTGAGCCCGGCGTAGACGCTGGCAAGCTTGACAAGGTTGTTATGGACGCGATCTATGAGACACGCTGGAAGACAATGTATCACGCAGAGTGTTTCGTTGGTCTGGATCCTGAATTCATGGCCAAGGCACATCTCCTGATTCCGGAAGGAGAAGAGAACCTGCTTTACAACTGGATGATCAACTTCCAGTATATGTCTGACGAATATGTTAAGATGTATAAGAAATCCAAACCCGTAGGCGACGGCAATGAGCCTGATATCTATATCTTCTCCGATCCCCAGTGGGCTCCTCACGAGGCACCCGACGTAGACTACAGCTGCTTAAGCGATCCGCTGACACTGTGCTACTTCGATACCAACGAGAACTGCGCAGCAATCCTTGGTATGAAATACTTCGGTGAGCACAAGAAGGGTACACTGACCATGGCATGGGCACTTGCAAACAGAAACGGTTATGCATCCTGCCACGGCGGACAGAAAGAGTATCTGCTGAAAGACGGTTCCAAGTTCGTTGCATCCGTATATGGTCTGTCAGGTTCCGGTAAGTCCACTCTGACACATGCGAAGCACGGCGGCAAGTACGAGATCAAGGTTCTTCATGATGACGCTTTCATCATCAACACAGATACCTGTGCATCCGTAGCGCTTGAGCCTACTTACTTCGACAAGACAGCAGACTATCCGACAGGATGTCCTGACAATGAGTATCTGTTATCTGCTCAGAACTGCTCCTGCACCATGGACAGCGAGGGCAAGATCCAGCTCGTGACAGAGGATATCAGAAACGGTAACGGCCGTGCGATCAAGTCCAAATTATGGTCTCCTAACCGTGTAGATAAGATCGATGCACCGGTTAACGCGATCTTCTGGATCATGAAGGATCCTACGATCCCGCCGGTAGTGAAGCTGAAAGGTGCGGCTCTTGCATCCGTTATGGGCGCTACGCTGGCAACCAAGACTTCTACCGCAGAGCGTGTTGCAGCAGGTACAGACCTGAATGCGATCCGTATCGTGCCTTATGCTAACCCGTTCAGAACCTATCCTCTGGTTAACGACTACGATAAGTTCAAGAAACTGGTAGAAGAGAAGAACGTTGCATGCTACATCGTTAACACAGGTGATTTCATGGGCGAGAAGGTTAAACCTGCTGATACCCTTGGCATCCTGGAGACGATCGTAGAAGGCAAAGCACAGTTCACACAGTGGGGACCTTTCGAGGACATCGAGATCATGAATACATGGGATGGCCAGACAGAAGGCTTCAAGAACTTCAACGCTGACCTTGGCGATGCTGATTATAAGGCACAGCTCAAGAGCGCTATGGAGACCCGTGTGAAAGCTGTTGAAGATTTCGCTACGAAGAAGGAAGGCTATGACAAGCTTCCGGATGAGGCACTGGCAGCACTGAAGAAGCTGGTTGACGCTCTCAACTGATCCTGCTGATCAGAACGATTTATTTCATATGATTAATAACCGGAAGGGGTGTATGCTTTGCATACATCCCTTTCTGAGAAGTTTAACGGAACAAAAAACGGACAGATGAAAAAAGAGAGTAAAAAACGATAAAATCCGGTTGTAATATGTCGCTATCTCGGATATAATAAATATAACCTGAGATGTGCGAGAATATCTTGTTATTTTGAACCTACAGATACTTTAAACGGGATTCTTATATTGCCATATAGATGTCAGGCCTCCGGCTTTAGGCCTTATGCAGTGGAAGGCAGAAGTATGGTTGCGGTTACCCACCTAGCTTTGCTAGGAGTCAAAATACAGGATTCGGCATTTTGGGGGACACAGAAGAAAAGGCAGTCGCTTTATGCGGCTGCTTTTGCTGTATCTGGAAAGGCGGGGATGGATTATCGGAATGGAAGTAAAATATGATGCAAAGATGCTTGCCAAGCTGGCCTTGATCTTTTTCGGTCTGCTGTTTCTGGTCTGTGTCTGGCTCGGCAGAAAAACAGCGGTCAAAGAAGCGCCGGAGGGGGAGCAGATCACGGCGGAGGATGCCGTCATCCTGCTGGAGGCGCTGGAGGGAGCGGATATTGATCTTTCCTTTCTCCGGGAGAAGGCCGCAGAGGGAGCATACCTGTCCTACGGACAGTATATGGAGATCGTGTCCCTTGTCGGCACGGAAGAGATGGGACTGCCCGATTACGGGGACCGCTATGAGGCGGATCATCCGCTTTTGAAAGAAGACTGGTATACGGCATACCGGTTGATGCTGGCGTATCTGGACAGGGAATCTTCCATCTGGGAGACGAGCGTTTTTCTGCTCAGGGTAGATGAAAAGACGGGGGAGGCCTATACGGAGAGCGGCGGCGGAAAGGCGGCGTACCGGTATCATTCTCCGGCTTTCGCAGAACATGTCCTGCGGCAGATGAATGTGTATGTAAAGGGCAGCGACCTGCTGACGGTGACAGAGGTGCTTCCGGAAGATTATGAGCTGCAGAATGTGTGGATCATGGAGTCCACAGGCGGCGAACTGGCGTGTTTCTACCACCAGACGGAATTTACGGCGATGACCGACAGCCCGGTGGAGCGGGAGCGGGTTGCGGACCTGACATTCAGGGACGGCAGTGTTGTGAAGGCGCGGGAGAAGAATGAGAAGGTGCATGGCAGGCTGCTGCGCATGACGGAAGACGAACTGGAGATAGAAGGCTGCGGCGTCTACGGGATCGCGGAAGGCATGGAGGTGTATAAACTCTACGGAAGTCTGGAATCGAAGGTGAGATCCGATCTGCGGATCGGTTATGCAGATACGGATTTTGTGATAGAGAAAGGGCAGGTCTGTGCAGGGCTGATCTCCGAAGAGGAGGCGGCCGACAGGATCCGGGTACTTTTGAAAAATACGGCGAACAACAGCAGTTACCATGATGAGGTGGAGCTGGAGGTGGACGGGGAAACGATCCATGTAAAAGCCGGGGAAATGGAGATCGGAGAGCGAAGGACATACAGCTGCGCGGCCCTGACAGATAAGATAATGCTGCGCATGGAAGGGCAGACGAAGGGCGGCGGCGCTTACCGGGGCACGATAGAATGCTATCGCACCAGGGAAGGAATGGCCGTGATCAACGAACTGCCGCTGGAGGAATATCTGTATGCGGTCGTGCCCAGCGAGATGCCGGCGGGCTATCCGCTGGAGGCGTTGAAATCCCAGGCGGTATGTGCCAGAACTTATGCATACCGTTACATATTACATGCAGGGCTGCCGGAGATGGGAGCGCATCTGGACGATACGACCGGATATCAGGTCTATCATAATGTCGGTGAGAACGCGGCTTCCACCACGGCAGTCAAGGAGACGTCCGGCATATTGCTCACCCATGAAGGGGAGCCGGCCCGGAATTACTATTATTCCACTTCCTGCGGCGTAGGCACGGATACCGCCATCTGGCACGCCGGCGACACGCAGGAGCTTTCTTATCTGCAGGCGGTGCGGCTGCAGTGGCCGGAAGACGAGGCGCCGGAGACGCCGGAAGCATTGCGGGAGGAGGAAAATTTCTACCGGTTTATCACCTCGACGGGGGAGAAGGATCTGGAGAAAGAGGAGCCGTGGTATCGCTGGACTTATACGGTGGAAGAGCTGGACGCAGAGGCCGTGTTGTCGCGGATACAGGAACGATATGCGGTAAGCCCTGCTTCGGTACTGACCAGGACAAAAGGGGACTACTATGTGTCGCAGCCTGTTGAGAAGCTGGGCAGGATCAGAGAACTTTCCATTATAAAAAGGGGCGCCGGCGGTGTCGCACAGGAACTGCTCATCGAGGCGGATTCAGGCACTTATAAGATCCTTGCGGAATACAATATCCGTTATGTCCTGTGTGACAGGGAGACGAAGACAATATTGCAGGACGGCAGCACGTTTGCATTGGGCTCCCTGCTTCCCAGCGGTTTTTTTGTCATGGAAACTGGAAAAAAGGAAGGGAATGTGGTAGGATATACGTTGACCGGCGGCGGCTACGGGCACGGCGTCGGCATGTCGCAGAACGGCGCCAGACAGCTTGGCGAGGAAGGGGTCTCTTTTGACAGGATACTGGCGGTTTTTTTCCCGGGATGCGAACTGGAGAAGATCGGGAACGGGAGTGACCTATGAAGACAATATACAGGCTTTACTATATCATGCGGGATTTCAACTGGCAGATGACGAGAAAGAATATCAGCGCCTTTGCGGCGAGCACCTCTTTCTTCCTTTTTCTGTCCATGATCCCGCTGCTGATGTCGCTGTGTGCGATCCTGCCGTATACGAGGCTGACGGCGAGCAACCTGATAAGCGCTATCACAAAGTTCATGCCGGATGCCATGAACGGGCTGGTGGTCAGTGTGATATCCGATGTGTATGCGCGGACGGCGGATACGATCACGATCTTCGCCATCGTCACGCTCTGGTCGGCGTCTAAAGCGATGCTGGCGCTGATCCGGGGACTGAATGCGGTGAACGATTTTGAAGAGAGACGGAATTATTTCGTGCTGCGTTTTATCGCCTGCTTTTATACGGTGATTATGCTTGTCGCGACGGTGCTGGCGTTGATCGTGATGGTATTCGGCAATGTGATCGTGAATCTGCTTCTGGCGGACATCCCGCCGTTACATATTTTGGTGCAGCTGGCGATGCGCTTCCGATTCCTTTTTTCCTGGGCGGTGCTGACGCTGATCTTTGCCATGATCTATGCTTTTGTGCCCAACAATAAGCTGCGGTTTAAGGCGCAGATCCCGGGCGCGGCATTCTCGGCGGTCATGTGGGGCGCGGCTTCCTATGCGTTTTCCGTATATGTGGACCATTTTAACGGGTTCGGCACTTATGGAGGATTGACTACTGTAGTCATTATGATGCTGTGGTTTTATCTGCTCATGTATATCCTGCTGATCGGCGCCCATATCAACCGGTATTTCGGGCCGGTCTACAAATTTCTGTTCGGATGGCTTGACAAGTCGGCGAAAAGTCACTAAAATGTCAATAGATTTGTTATCAACAAAGGCTGTGAAGGTGTCAGTAGAACGTTATTTTCCGTCAGAGAGAGGGAGCCATCGGCTGTAAGCCCCTTCGGTTCAGATAATGTATTGAATTTCCCACCGGAGCTGTCCGGGTGAATGCAGTAGTCCGGGCCGTCAGGCACGTTACGCCGAATGAAGGGTCTGTCCCCGGCATGAATTGATGTGTATATCATGCGGTGAGGACGGGAAACTGGGTGGTACCGCGGAGAAGATTCGTCCCATGTGTGATCATGTTGCACGTGGGATTTTTTATAGTTAACGACATTAGAAATTTCGTTTTCGGTCTTGCAGGAGCTTACGTATATGGCTCCTGCAAGAGCCGGGAACAGAAAGTTGTTATGTCGTTTACTATATATCATTGGAAAGAGACAGGAGGCCCACAGGCAGCGAGAGAGGAAAAGGAGAATGATGATGAAAGAGAAATTGGAACAGATCAAGGCGGAAGCGCTGCGCCAGATCGCATCCAGCGATGCGCTGGATAAGCTGAATGAAGTAAGAGTCAATTATTTGGGGAAAAAGGGCGAGCTGACGGCTGTGCTGAAGGGCATGAAGGATGTGGCGGCGGAAGAACGTCCCAAAGTCGGGCAGCTGGTCAATGAGACGCGGGAAGAGATCGAGCGGGTTTTGGAGGAGACTGTCCGTAAGATGGAGAAGGCGGTCAGGGAAGCGAAGATGAAGCAGGAAGTCATCGACGTCACACTGCCTGCCCGGAAGAACAACGTAGGACACCGTCATCCCAGCACCATTGCGCTGGAGGAAGTGGAGCGGATCTTTATCGGTATGGGCTATGAGGTAGTGGAAGGGCCGGAAGTGGAGAAGGACTATTACAACTTCGAGGCGCTTAACATTCCGGCGGACCATCCGGCGAAGGACGAACAGGATACGTTTTACATCACGGGGGATATCCTGCTGCGTACCCAGACTTCTTCCACACAGGTACATGAGATGGAGAAGGGGCATCTGCCGATCCGCATGATCGCGCCCGGCCGTGTATTCCGTTCTGACGAAGTGGACGCTACGCACTCCCCGTCTTTCCACCAGATCGAAGGTCTGGTGATCGACAGGAATATCACGCTGGCGGATCTGAAAGGGACGCTGGCGGAATTTGCCAGAGAGCTGTTCGGGGAAGAGACGAAGGTCAAATTCAGACCGCATCATTTCCCGTTCACAGAGCCGAGTGCGGAGATGGACGTGAGCTGCTTTAAATGCGGCGGCAAAGGATGCCGTTTCTGCAAGGGCGAGGGATGGATCGAGATTCTGGGCTGCGGCATGGTACACCCGCATGTGCTGGAGATGAGCGGCATCGACCCGGAGAAATATTCGGGATTTGCGTTCGGCGTGGGACTGGAGCGTATAGCACTTTTGAAATACGAGATAGACGATATGAGACTGCTGTATGAGAATGATATCCGGTTTTTGAAGCAGTTTTAATGATAATCCGTGCAGAAATAGACTGTTTGTGGTAGAATGGAGGAGAATATGAATACAGCATTATCATGGATCAAAGCGTATGTGCCCGATCTGACGTGTGAAGACCAGGAATATATGGATGCGATGACTTTATCCGGCACGAAGGTGGAAGGATACAGCAGGAGGGATAAGAATCTGGAGAAAATAGTGGTGGGACGCATCGAGAAGATCGAACGCCATCCCGACGCGGACAAACTGATCGTCTGTCAGGTCGACATCGGTTCAGAGGTGATCCAGATCGTTACCGGTGCACCGAATGTTAAAGAAGGGGACAAGGTGCCGGTGGTGCTTGACGGCGGCAGGGTGGCAGGCGGCCATGACGGCGGCCCGCTTCCGGAAGAAGGAATCACGATCAAAGCCGGCAGGCTGCGGGGGGTGCCGTCCAACGGCATGATGTGTTCCATCGAAGAACTGGGATCGGACAGGAACATGTATCCGGAGGCTCCGGAGTTCGGTATCTATATTTTTGACGACGATGCAGAGGTTGGTTCCGATGCCGTGGAGGCGCTGGGGCTGCATGACACCGTATTTGAGTACGAGGTGACTTCCAACCGGGTGGACTGCTACAGTGTGATCGGTATTGCGAGAGAAGCGGCAGCTACATTCCGTAAACCTTTCTATGCACCGCAGGTGACGGTGACGGGTAACGGCGGGAATGTTGAAGATTATATTTCCGTGGAAGTGGAAGACAGAAAGCTGTGTCCCCGCTACTGTGCAAGGGTGTGCACCAATATTCAGATCGGGCCGTCACCGAAGTGGATGCAGCGCCGTCTGGCGGCCAGCGGAATCCGCCCCATCAACAATCTGGTGGATATTACCAACTACGTGATGGAAGAGTACGGACAGCCCATGCACGCTTACGATCTGGATACCATCGCCGGTCATAAGATCATCGTGCGTCGGGCCAGGGAAGGGGATGTGTTCCGCACGCTTGACGGGCAGGAGAGGAATCTGGACGCCGATGTGTTGATGATCTGTGATGCCGAGAAGGAAGTAGGCATTGCGGGGATCATGGGCGGTGAGAATTCCATGATCACGGACGAGGTGAAGACAGTGCTCTTCGAGGCGGCATCTTTTAACGGTGCCAACATCCGTAAATCGGCCAAACGTGTGGGTCTGCGGACCGATGCTTCCGGCAAGTTCGAGAAAGGACTTGATCCCCATAATGCGGAGGCGGCGATCAATCGTGCCTGCCAGCTGATCGAAGAGCTGGGATGCGGTGAAGTCGTGGACGGCATGGTGGATGTCTGCGGTGAGATGAAAGAAGAAGTGGTGCTTCCTTTTGAACCCGACCAGTACAACAAACTGCTGGGAACAGAGGTTTCAACAGAGGAAATGCTGGATATCTTCAAAAGGATCGAAGTGCGTTACGACCAGACTGCCGGTACGCTGACGATACCGACCTTCCGTCAGGATCTGCTGCACAGATGTGATATCGCGGAAGAGGTGGCCCGTTTCTACGGTTATGACAAGATTCCGCTGACACTGCCGACCGGTGAGGCGACGACGGGTAAGCTGCCCTTCAAACTGCGCATCGAACAGAAGGCGAGAGATATCGCGGAGTACTGCGGATTTTCACAGGGCATGTGTTATTCTTTCGAGAGTCCGAAAGTGTTCGACAGGCTTTTGCTTGACCAGGATGATCCGGCGAGAGCGGCTATCGGCATCGCCAACCCGCTGGGAGAGGATTTCTCTGTTATGAGAACGCTGTCTTTACATGGTATGCTGACCAGTCTGGCGACCAATTATAATAGAAGAAACAAGAATGTGCGTCTTTATGAGCTGGGTAATATTTACGTGCCGAAGGCGCTGCCGCTGATGGAACTGCCCGACGAGCGGATGCAGTTTACACTCGGTATGTACGGCGACGGTGATTTCTTTACGATGAAAGGCGTCATCGAGGAGTTCTTCGACAGCATCGGCCTGTGCGGGAAGCTCACCTATGATCCCAACGCCGGCAGGAATTTCCTGCATCCGGGCAGACAGGCGAATGTGGTTTATAAAGGCTGTGTGCTGGGATATCTGGGCGAAGTGCATCCGGAAGTATGCGATAACTATGATATGAAGACGAGAGCTTATGTGGCGGTTCTGGATATGCCGTCCGTGATGCCTCATGCAACCTTTGACCGTAAGTATGAGGGAATCGCCAAATACCCGGCAGTGATGCGGGATATCAGTATGGTGGTGCCGAAGGAGATTATGGTTGGGCAGATCGAGGATGTGATCGCACAGCGGGGCGGTAAGATCTTAGAGGATTATCAGCTGTTTGATATCTATGAGGGAGATCAGATCAAGGCCGGTTATAAGTCGGTGGCTTACTCCATCACCTTCCGGGCCAAGGACAGGACGCTGGAGGAAGCGGATATCACGGCAGCCATGAAGAAGATCTTAAACGGCCTCGAAGGCATGGGTATTGAGTTGAGAAGCTGAGGAAAAGAAGAGATCTTCGCGTCAAAGCCGCCGGCAGGATCATACGCCTGCGGACAGGGAAGACGCATCAGGATAAGAAGACGCATCGGGAATAAGAAGGCGTATCAGGAAAAAGAAAGGTTGGAATGAGGATATGGAATACAGGAATACATGGGAGCGCTACAGTGAGGCGCAGTTACAGGACGTGGATGTTTTGTCGCAGGAATATATGGAATTTTTGAACAACGGCAAGACGGAGCGTGAGTGCATTGACCAGATCGTGAATCTGATCGAGGAAAAAGGATACAGGGAGCTGGAGGCGGTGATGGAATCCGGCGATAAGCTGCAGGCGGGAGATCGCGTCTACTCCGTATGGATGAATAAATCCATCGTCCTGTTCCAGATCGGAACGGATAAGATGGCGGACGGCATCAACATTCTCGGCGCCCATATCGACTCCCCGAGACTGGATATCAAGCAGAATCCGCTCTATGAGGACGGCGGCTTCGCTTATCTGGATACGCACTATTACGGCGGTGTGAAGAAATACCAGTGGGTGACTATTCCCCTTGCCATCCATGGCGTGGTGGTGAAGAAGGACGGCACGACCGTGGAAGTCAGCGTTGGTGAGAAAGACGAGGATCCGGTTTTCTTCGTGTCGGATCTGCTGATCCATCTGGCACAGGAACAGCTGGAGAAGAAGGCTAACAAGGTGATCGAGGGAGAGGCCCTTGACATCATCGTCGGCAACAGGCCGCTTGTGATCGAGAAAAAAGAGGCGGACGAAAAGAACGAAGAGAAGGGTGAAAAGGACGAAAAAGCCGCAGAGAAGGATGCCGTGAAGAAAGGGATTCTCGATATCCTGCAGAAGTCTTACGGGATCGAGGAAGAAGACTTTATCTCTGCAGAGCTTGAGGTGGTTCCGGCAGGCAGGGCGCGTGAGGCGGGCTTTGACCGCAGCATGATCCTGGCATACGGACAGGATGACAGAGTATGTGCTTTTACTTCCTTAAAGGCGATGCTGGAGATCGGACAGACGGCACGCACGGCCTGCTGCATTCTGGTGGATAAGGAAGAGATCGGCAGCGTGGGTGCTACGGGTATGCAGTCCAGATTCTTTGAGAATGCGGTGGCAGAGGTGATGAATCTGACAGGTGAGTACAGTGAGCTGAATGTGCGCAGATGCCTGGCACGCTCCTGCATGTTGTCCTCCGACGTGAGCAGTGCTTACGATCCCTCTTATGCAGCCAGCTTCGATAAGAAAAATGTGGCTTATCTGGGCAACGGTATGGTATTCAACAAATTTACAGGTTCCAGAGGCAAATCCGGCTCCAACGATGCCAATGCGGAATATCTGGGACATATCAGAGGCATCTTCGAGAAAGAAGACGTTAATTTCCAGACCGCAGAGCTTGGCAGGGTGGATCTTGGCGGCGGCGGCACCATCGCTTATATCCTTGCGCTGTACGGCATGAATGTGATCGACTGCGGTGTGGCGGTGCTGAATATGCACGCACCCTGGGAGGCTACCAGCAAAGCGGACGTCTATGAGACGAAGCGCGGCTATGTGGCATTCCTCGAGAATGCGGCTCTGTAACTGGCAGACGCGCAGACAGGAGTGCGACAAGTACGGGGACAGATATGGAAGAATTGTTAAAATCGGATTTTTATTTTGAACTGCCGGAAGAGCTGATCGCGCAGGATCCGCTTGCGGACCGTTCCGGTTCCAGGATGCTGATGCTTGATAAGACTGACGGCAGGATCGAACATCATATTTTTAAAGAGATCGTCGATTATTTGAGACCGGGTGACTGCCTGGTCTTAAATAACACAAAGGTGCTGCCGGCACGTCTGTCCGGAAGGAGAGAAAACACCGGCGGCTCCATAGAAGTCCTCCTTTTGAAAAGAAAGGGAGATGACGTATGGGAGACGCTGGTAAAGCCGGGCAGGAAGGCGAAACCGGGCACGCGGATCCTTTTTGGCGACGGCTGTCTGCAGGCCGAGGTGCTGGATGTGGTGGAGGATGGAAACCGGCTTATACGCTTTTCCTATGAAGGAATCTTCGAAGAGGTGCTTGACCGTCTGGGGGAGATGCCGCTGCCGCCCTATATCACACATAAACTGCAGGATAAGAACCGTTATCAGACCGTCTATGCCAGATACGAAGGTTCTGCTGCGGCGCCTACGGCAGGACTGCATTTTACAAAGGAACTGTTGCAGAAGATATCGGATAAAGGAGTTGACATTGCCTATGTGACGCTGCATGTGGGGCTTGGGACGTTTCGGCCGGTGAAGGCGGACAATATTCTTGAGCATCATATGCATGCCGAGTATTATCAGGTTACGGAGGAAGCGGCCGGGAAGATCAATCGGGCGAAGGCTTCGGGCGGCCGGGTGATCTGCGTGGGGACGACGAGCTGCAGGACGGTGGAGAGTGCGGCCGGGGATGACGGCACACTAAAAGCCGGCTGCGGCAATACGGAGATTTTTATCTATCCCGGATACCGGTTTAAGGTGCTGGACTGTCTGATCACCAATTTCCATCTTCCGGAATCTACGCTGGTCATGCTGGTCTCGGCGCTGGCGGGCAGAGAGCATGTACTGCACGCCTATGAGGAGGCGATCCGGCTGAAATATCGCTTTTTCAGTTTTGGGGATGCAATGTTCCTTACGGATTCCTTTACAAAAGACAACAAATAGAGTAAAATAAAAACAGAAAGCGCCATCATGGAGCTACTTATTGGCAAGAGGAAGGTAAGGATTATGCAGGAGAGAAGAAGAAATCAACGTATAGAACTGGAAGGCAAGCTGCTGGTCAGAAGAATGGATCAGGGCGGTAAGGCAGAGAAGATCGGCATTGAGATAAGTGACTGTTCCAAGACAGGAGTTGGTTTTGCCTGTGCAGAGCATCTGGACATGGGGGCGGTCTATGAGGCCTATCTGACGATCTGGACGAAGGAAGTCCTTCATGTCTTTCTGGAGATCGTGCGTGTTGAGAACAAGTCGAACGGCGTATTTGAGTACGGGGCGATCTTTATCGGTATGCCGGAGATGGATGCAAGCAGGATAGAGACCTACAGCACGATCAAGAATATGAATAATTAGGAAAGCAAGGCAGCATGAAACAGAGGAAACACAGGAATCTGTGGCTGGAACTCACAGTGATCTTTGCATCGGTTCTTGCGCTGGTACTGCTGGTATATTTTGTGATGATCGTCTCTTTTCAGAGTGGTGCCAGCTCTACGAACGTGACTATGCGGATCGCCGGACGGGTTGCCGGGATCATTTTTGATGATCCGAAGCAGGAACAGATCGAGACGGTTAGCCGTATGATCCGCTACGGGGCCCATCTGGCATTGTTCTTTGTCGTGGGGCTGGTGACGGCTTTTGTCAGTATGGTCATATTCAGGGGATATTTCCGGATCGTTGGCATAATACTGGCAGGTTTGGCATGCTATATGATGGCCTATTACACAGAGTACTATAAGCAGTATGTAGAGGGAAGACATTTTCAGATGACAGATGTCGCACTCAACTGGTATGGATGCCTGGCGGGCATTTTCTGTATGGTCGGATCTTATTTTTTGAACAGGCTGCTGGTCAAGCTGTCGGCGTGAGTATGGACGGGCGGCAGGGGTGAATGCCGTAAGGCTTTGTTCATGGGAACAGAGATATAACTGCATATGGCCGCAGTCATGGGAACGTAAGAAAAGCTGTTGTAAATGATCTCATTTACAGCAGCTTTTTTGACGGAAGAGGCGGAAAAGGGCGGAAGGGTGTATGGTAGAGCAGACATGGCGGGGCAGGCAATCTATCAATGTGTAAGCCTTGCCAGATCTGCATAGAAATCAGGATAGCTGATCGTTACGACATCGCTTCCCCTGATCTCGGTATCGCCGTCGGCAACCAGAGCGGCGATGGCGAAGCTCATGGCGATCCGGTGGTCCATGTGGGAGTCTATGACTGCGCCGTGCAGGGACCGGCCTCCTTCTATGATCATACCGTCTTCGGTAGCGGTGATGGCGCATCCCATGGCGCTTAGATATCTGACCATTACATCAATGCGGTTGGATTCCTTGACTTTCAGTTCGGCCGCATCGCGGATGATGGTTGTGCCTTCGGCGCAGGCTGCCATCACGTTGATGACGGGAAGTTCGTCGATCAGGGCAGGGATGATCGCCCCTTCAATGGTGATGCCGTGCAGTGTGCTGTGCTTTACAAGCAGGTCGGCGGTCGGCTCGCCGTCATGGTTGACATTGAGAAGCGTGATATCGCCGCCCATGGCCTGTGCCACTTTCAGAATACCGTCTCTGGTCGGGTTGATACCAACATTGCGGATCAGGATTTCCGCGCCGGGGACAAGCAGTCCGGCGGCGATAAAATAGGCGGCGGAAGAGATGTCGCCGGGAACACATACTTTCTGGCCATGCAGAGCAGGATTCGGGGAGATGGCGGCGGTGGTGCCTTCGGACTGCAGGTCGGCTCCGAAATACTTAAGCATGATCTCCGAATGGTTGCGGCTGATGACGGGTTCCGTCACTCTTGTTATGTCGTCCGCATACAGGCCGGCCAGCAGGATGGCGGACTTGACCTGGGCAGAGGCTACTTTGGAATGATAATGGATGCCGTGCAGCGGCGCGCCCTTGATGCGCAGCGGCGCACAGTCGTTGCCCTGCAGGCTGGAAATGTCGGCGCCCATCATGGAAAGGGGTTCCATGATACGGCGCATGGGCCGTTTTTGGATCGAGGCGTCGCCCGTCAGAGTCGTCTCGAAGGGCTGCCCGGCCAGAATGCCGGAGATCAGCCTGGTGGTGGTGCCGCTGTTACCGGTGTCGAGAATGCCGTCGGGCTTTTGCAGGCCGTGGAGTCCTTTGCCGTGGATCAGGATATGGTCGGGCGTATTTTCGATGGAGATGCCCAGCCTGCGAAAACAGTCTATCGTGGAGAGGCAGTCCGCGCCCTGTAAGAAATTGAGCACTTCGGTGGTGCCTTCTGCCAGGGAACCGAACATCACTGCCCGGTGGGAGATGGACTTGTCTCCGGGAACGGTTACTTCGCCTTTGAGATGGTGTGCTTTGTGAAAGATCATAGTATGCCTCCGTTGTATTTGCTGTTATGGATTGTGCCTGTACGGGATGAATGTATCATGTCAGGAAGGGCGTCTGGTGCGGATCGTGTAGCCTTGCGCGGTCAGGGCACAGGCGGCCTTCTCGACAGCCTCTTTTTCATGGAATTCTATGCGCAGAGCGCCTTCCGCCAGTTCCCGGTTGTGGTTGATCCCGATATTCTTGATGCTCACGTTGTGGGTGGCCAGCAGGGTGGCGATGGCGGCGATGGAGCCGGGCCGGTCTGCGATATCCAGAGTCAGGACATGTTCGGTCTTGATCGGGCCGCTGGAAGCGTTGATAAAGGACTCTCTGTATTCTCTTGCGGAATCGAAGAAACTGTAGAGCGTGTCCCCGGATCCGGCGTCAATTTCGGCGGCGATCTTCGTAAGCGCTTCTATGTACTTTTTCAGTAAGTCAGAAATATTGTCCCTGTTGGTCAGGCAGATCTGCTGCCACATGGCAGGGGAGGAAGAAGCGATGCGGGTGATATCCTTGAAACCGCCGGCGGCGGTCATCTTCATGATGCCTGCTTCGGAATCGGCGTCCCTGACAAGATTGACAAGGGAGGCGGCGACTACATGGGGCAGATGGGAGATGGCCGCGGTCACATAGTCATGCTCTTCAAAGTTTAGAATGAGCGGGATCGCACCGATGGATTCCACCAGTGTCCGGTAGCTGTGCAGCTTTTGTCCGGGCACCGTGTCGGAAGGGGTCAGGATATAGTAGGCGTTTTCCAGCAGGGATGCCCGGGAATTCTGATAGCCGAAGCGTTCGGAACCGGTCATGGGATGGCCGCCGATAAACTGCCCCTGCAGCCCAAGCGCTTCCACCTGTCTGTGGATACCGGTCTTGACGCTGCCCACATCGGTGAGGATCGTATGAGACGCCAGATGCTGTTTCAAAGTGAGCAGATTTTCGTCGTTGCAGGAGACCGGCGCGCACAGGAAAATATAGTCGCAGTCCGCAAAGGAAGCGTTGATGGCAGGGCAGATCTCATCCAGTACCTGCTCCTGCAGAGCCAGCTGCAGGGAATCTTCCCTGATATCGTATGCGATCAGACGGGCCTTTGGATATGCTGCGCGGACGGCCCTGGCGATGGAACCGCCGATCAGCCCCAGGCCGATAAAACCACAGGTGAGCGTATTCATATGTTTGACACCTTTCTTTTCGGAAAAATTTGATTTATAGTAAACGACATTAGAAATTTTGTTTACTATAGATGCAAATACAGTATAGCATTTCAAAAATTGTGCTACAAGAGTAAAGTCATGGCGGGGTGAAAATATAATCTATAAGCCCTGTATAGTGAAAATTGGAAAATAGAACAAAAAATTGACGCAAAAATCGTATGCAGAATGTATAATTGTTGTTGAAATTTTCTGCATAATTTAGTAAAATATACTTATATTTGTGTTTGGGAGTAAATTATCTATGAATTGCAGTATAAAACAGACTGATATTTTGCCCAATCATGAGTGAATAACAGAACTGGAGGATTGCGAGAAATGAACATTTACACAACGGATAAGATTCGTAATGTGGTTTTACTGGGGCACGGTGGCTGTGGTAAGACCAGCCTGGTGGAGGCGATGGCATACCTGTCCGGTATCACTTCCAGAATGGGCAAGGTAGATGATGGAAACACAGTGAGTGATTTTGGTAAAGAAGAGCAGAAACGCCATATCTCTATTGCGACGTCTGTTATTCCGATCGAGTGGGAAGGCGTGAAGATCAACGTACTGGATACGCCCGGATTCTTCGATTTCGTGGGAGAGGTGGAGGAAGCTGTCTCCACGGCAGATGCGGCGATCATTGTTGTGTCCGGTAAGGCCGGCATGGAAGTGGGCACGGAGAAGGCATGGGAGCTTTGCGAGAAGTACAGGCTGCCCAGATTCGTGTTCGTAACGGATATGGATATCGACAATGCTTCTTTCAGACAGGTCGTGTCGGACATGACCGATAAATACGGCAAGAAGATGGCTCCTTTCCATCTGCCGATCCGTGAGAATGAGAAATTCGTCGGCTACATCAATGTGATCACAGAGCAGGCGTACCGCTGGGAAGGCAAGGAAGTAGTAGAGTGTGATATGCCGGAATACAGCAAAGATAATCTGCAGCTGTGCCGCGATACGTTGATGGAAGCAGTGGCGGAGACCAGTGAAGAGTTCATGGAGCGCTATTTTAACGGCGAGAGCTTTTCCGAGGCGGAGATCAGGGCGGCGCTGCGCACGAATGTTATGGACGGCAGTATCGTTCCCATGTCCATGGGTTCCAGCGTGCTGTGTCAGGGTATCTACACGCTGCTTGACGATATTGTAAAATATATGCCCAGCCCGGAGAACCGTGAGCTTGCAGGCATCGACCTTAAGAGCAACGAGATCTTCCAGGCCAACTATGATTTCTCGAAGCCGAAGTCGGCTTATATTTTTAAGACCATCGTAGATCCGTTTATCGGTAAATACTCGCTGATCAAGGTATGTTCGGGCGTATTTAAGAATGATGATACGATCTACAACGATGAGAAGGAAGTGGAAGAGAAGATCAACAAGCTCTATGTGATGCAGGGTAATAAGCCCATCGAGGTGAAGGAGCTGCATGCAGGAGATATCGGCGCCATCGCGAAGCTGACGGCGGCCAGGACAGGCAACACCCTTTCCACGAAGGCCAGGATCATCCGTTACGGCAAGGCTGAGATCTCTACACCTTATACATACAAGAGATACAGAGCCAAGAATAAGGGCGACGTGGATAAGGTATCTCAGGCGCTGCAGAAGATGAGACATGAGGATCAGACCTTATGGGTTGTCAACGATGGAGAGAACAGACAGACGCTGATCTACGGTATGGGAGACCTGCATCTGGAAGTAGTTGCCAGCAGACTGCTCAATGAGTATAAGGTAGAGATCGAACTGGACGAGCCGAAGGTGGCTTACAGAGAGACGATCCGCAAGAAATCAGATGTAGAATATAAGTATAAGAAGCAGTCCGGCGGACATGGTCAGTATGGTCATGTCAAGATGCGCTTCGAGTCATCCGGCGATCTGGAGACGGCTTATGTGTTTGATCAGGAAGTTGTAGGCGGTGCGGTTCCGAAGAACTACTTCCCGGCTGTGGAGAAGGGCTTACAGGATTCTGTAGTCAGCGGTCCTCTGGCGGCATATCCGGTAGTTGGCGTTAAGGCTGTGCTTTACGATGGATCCTATCATCCGGTAGATTCTTCCGAGATGGCATTTAAGATGGCGACCATCCAGGCATTTAAGAAGGGCTTCATGGAAGCGGGTCCGGTTCTGCTTGAGCCGATCGCGAATCTGAAAGTGACGGTTCCGGATTCCTATACCGGTGATGTTATGGGAGATCTGAACAAGAAGAGAGGCCGTGTACTCGGTATGAATCCGGCAGGAGAAGGCAAGACCGTGATCGAGGCGGATATCCCGATGGCATGTCTGAACGGATACTGCACAGACCTTCGTTCCATGACCGGCGGCCGCGGCAACTATATGTATGAGTTCGCAAGATATGAGCAGGCGCCCAGCGATGTACAGGCCAAGGAAGTGGCTGCGAGAGCCGGTAAGGTTGCAGAGTCCGGAAGTGACGCATAAGCACAGGCATAATATAAGCATAAACAGATGGCTGTGCGAAGATAAATGAGGATTGCAGGAATCGGACGTCATTACCTGATGTAGAAGATAATATAAACGATAAAACGTTTGTAAAAGTTGTGAAATAGTATTGAAAAATGTAGTAGAAAATGGTAATCTATTCCTACACAGTGTATAATAGTTTTTTGCTGTATGCTGTGTAGGAAAGTACCCATGACAGGGTGGTAGTCTCCCGGACTTAATGACCGGAGTGTTTTATCCGGAATACATAAGAGGGGAGGTGGCGCAAATGACAGATTACGAGATTATTATGATATTCCTGGGGATATTGGCCTTGCTGTTATCTTCGGGCGGACTGCTCGTTGCGTTACTGAACTTTCTCGATCAGAGAAACAGTAAGTAAAATAAAAATGCCAATCCTGTCGGCCCAGGATTGGCGAGGTCCATAAGGACTAAAGCTGTTCAGGAGCATCCACTTTGGAGTGGGTGCTTTTCTTTATACTTACTATAACATCTCACCGTCTAAAAATCAACAATAATTTCCAAAAAGTTTCTAGAATCCGGTTCAGTAAAGTTATCCGGTACATAACGAAAAAATTAAGAACTACTGCGCAAAACGGTTGACAAATCCGGCAGGTATACTACAATATAGAACGTGGATAAAATAAAAATATCATAAATATGGTTCAAATGAGAAGAGATGTCAGGAACCGATCAGAATGGAGGCACTATGGCAGAGGTATATAACCATCGAGAGGTGGAAACAAAATGGCAGAAGGTGTGGGATGACGAGAAGGCGTTTAAGACTTCCGACGATTATTCCAGACCGAAATATTATGCGCTGGTAGAATTCCCTTATCCGTCGGGACAGGGACTTCATGTGGGACATCCGAGACCTTATACGGCGCTTGACATTGTAGCCAGAAAGAGAAGGATGCAGGGATATAATGTCCTTTATCCGATGGGCTGGGACGCTTTCGGCCTGCCGACGGAGAATTATGCGATCCAGAACCATATTCATCCGAAGATCGTGACACAGAATAATGTCTCCCGTTTCAAGAGCCAGCTCCATTCTCTGGGATATTCTTTTGACTGGGACAGAGAGATCAATACGACGGATCCGGCGTATTATAAATGGACGCAGTGGATCTTCCTGAAGCTGTTTAAGGCGGGACTTGCCTATAAATCCGAGATGCCGATTAACTGGTGTACTTCCTGTAAAGTCGGGCTTGCCAATGAGGAAGTGGTGAACGGCGTTTGTGAGCGGTGCGGTGCAGAAGTGGTGCGCAAGGTGAAGAGCCAGTGGATGCTGAAGATCACGGAATATGCGGATAAGCTGATAGAGGGGCTGGATACCGTGGACTACGTGGAGCGGGTCAAGGTATCGCAGAAGAACTGGATCGGTAAGTCGACCGGTGCGGAAGTGGACTTTTCCATTAAAGGAAAAGAAGATAAGCTGCGGGTTTATACGACCCGTTGTGATACACTGTTCGGTGTGACCTATATGGTTATGTCGCCGGAGCATCCGCTGATCGATAAATATAAAGAAGATATCAAAAACTGGGACGAGATCGCGGCATACCGTGAGCAGGCTGCCAGAAAGTCAGACTTCGAGCGTGCGGAGCTTGCGAAAGAGAAGACCGGTGTGAAGATTGACGGCCTGACGGCGGTAAATCCGGTGAGCGATGTGGAAATCCCGATCTTTGTCTCTGATTATGTGCTTATGAGTTACGGTACGGGCGCCATCATGGCGGTGCCGGCCCATGATGAGAGAGACTGGGATTTTGCGAAGAAATTCGGTCTGCCGATCATCGAGGTCGTTGCGGGCGGCCGCAATGTGCAGGAAGAGGTCTACACGGATGTGGCGGCGGGAACGATCGTCAACTCCGGTTTTATCAGCGGTTTGAGCGTGGAGAATGCCCAGGCCAGAATGATTGATTTCCTGGAAGAAAAAGGGATCGGCTGTGCCAAGACCAACTTTAAATTAAGAGACTGGGTCTTCTCCAGACAGCGTTACTGGGGAGAGCCGATTCCGATCGTACACTGTGAGAAATGCGGCTATGTGCCGATCGACGAGAGTGAACTTCCGCTGGAGCTGCCGGAGGTGGACAGCTATATGCCTACCGACAACGGGGAGTCGCCGCTGGCGCTTATGACTGACTGGGTCAATACTACCTGTCCCTGCTGTGGCGGCCCGGCTAAGAGAGAGACGGATACCATGCCGCAGTGGGCAGGTTCTTCCTGGTATTTCCTGCGCTATACGGATCCGACGAATACGGAAGCGCTGGCGAGTAAAGAAGCGCTGGACTACTGGATGCCGGTAGACTGGTACAATGGCGGTATGGAGCATACCACACTGCATCTTCTGTATTCCAGATTCTGGCACAAGTTCCTGTATGACCAGAAGACAGTACCCTGCCCGGAGCCTTATGCCAAGAGAACTTCCCATGGCATGATCCTGGGCCTGAACCCGCACAACTTCGCGAATCTGCCCGCCGCAGAGCAGGAGAAGCTGCTTGCCGAGTACGGCAGTGAGAAGGCAGTCAGAGCGGCCCTTAAGGAAAAGTACGGCGAGATGGCGGAACATCCTGTTGTGAAGATGTCCAAATCACTGGGCAATGTGGTAAACCCCGATGATATCGTGACAGAATACGGGGCGGACACACTCAGAACTTATGAAATGTTCATCGGCGCTTTTGAGCTGAGCGCCGGCTGGTCCGAGGACGGGGTGAAGGGATGCCGCCGTTTCCTGGAGAGAGTATGGAAGCTGCAGGATATCATGACCGATGAGGATGCATACTCCAAAGATCTGGAGACGAAGATGCACCAGACGATCAAGAAAGTCAGCAATGATTTTGAAAATCTGAAATACAATACGGCGATCGCGGCGATGATGGCGCTGATCAACGAATTTTACCGGAAAAATGCGGTGACAAGAGGCGAATACAAGACGCTCCTTGCCATGTTGAATCCGGTTGCACCCCATATCACGGAAGAGCTGTGGCAGAGGGCCGGTTTTGAGGGCAGACTGTATCAGGCTGCATGGCCGGAATTCGAGGAGGCCAAGACCGTGGAATCTACCGTGGAGATTGCTGTGCAGATCAACGGCAAGACGAGAGCCACGCTTATGATCGGTAAGGATGACCCGAAAGATACCGTCATCGCCAAGGCGAAGGAGACGGTGGCAGATAAACTCACCGGAACGATCGTCAAGGAGATCTATGTGCCGGGCAGGATCGTGAACATCGTGCAGAAATAAGAGGCATCAGAGGCGCCGGTCAGTCTGCATGATATGGAGACCGCAAGCGGTATTCTGATGCAGAAGGATTGCAGAAGATCAGAAATGATATTGAAACAGACAGCAGGCTGTCAGACAGGAGATTTTACAGCATCTTCCGTCAGACAGCCCGTTGTTTTTGTTTTTTTTGTCACTTTTTCCGCAGTTTCATCAGTTTATCGATCTTATCAAGCTCCTCTGGTGAGGAGTAGTTGCGGATCGTAGCGGTGATCGTCTCGATCTCATCATTGCTGAAAGAGATATGCTGATCCATGCCCCGCTTGGCAATGGACATCAGAAACGGCATCATCTGCTCTTTTTTTAAAGACTGGCTCTCAAAGACGAGGGCCTGCAGAAAATTGAGTTTTGCCTTGTCAATCCGCGCGACGGCGGGATCATCCATCCAGTTTCCGGACATAGTTTCATTCCTCCTGTTCTGTTTCAACTCTGCTGCTGGAACATCTCAAACATTTCTTTCTGCTCCGGTGTGAGCATATTCATAAGCATATCCATCATGGAAAAGGAGCCGGGACCGGTCTCGCCGGAGTCGGCATTTGTTTCATCAGAAGAGGCATTGCCGAAGGCTGCTGCGGAGGACATATCCGGAAATATTTCCTGCAGGGCAGAAAAGGTCTGCGACATTTCCTGAAAGGTTTCCATAGTCTGCAGCATGTTTCGGAACTGCTCCAGCTGTCTGATCTCTTCCGGAGAAGAGTAGAGACTGAGCTGCAGGCAAAGTGACTGCAGGTCGGGCCTGTTTTTGTCCGGGATGCTGCAGCCGCAGATCTGAAAAGGATGTCTGCGGACATAGTGCATCGTATACTGCAGTTCCATGTATTTAATGTAGACAGCCATGTTTTTCTGCAAGGAAGGTTCAATGTAGGGGAGAAGAACCTTTAATTTCTGTATCTGGTTTGTCGTATAAAGGGCATCGAATGCCGTAACATTTGCCGCCTCTTCGTGATTGTCTGCCATAGTTTGTATGCCTTTCTGCTGTGTGTGATCACATCCCCTGTATGTCTATAATATGCCTATGTATCCTGCGGCAGATTTATGATTCCCTTCACAGGTGAGAAAAATAGGCTCCGATGGAGCCAGAGCCTATTTCCCAGATGTGAAATAATAGATATGAAGGGGACGATCCGTCTGTCCTTTAGCCGCAGCAGCTGGAGAGGATCAGTAACCAGATCAGAGTATTGCAGCAGTTGTTGTCGGAACCGCCGAAAAGGTTGAAACCGCCGCCGTCACATCCGCATCCGTCATTATTGTTGTTGCAGCATGCAAGAAGGATCAGGATCCAGATCCAGGAACCACATCCGCCGCCGAAGAAACCGCCGTTATTGTTGTTGCATCCGCAGTGAGTTGCTGATAAATCGCTCATGTTTTTGTGCCTCCAAATGTTAGTTATGGTTTATCTTATGTGGGAGGGGTGTATGTGTTACTGTGAAATGAAAAGCGAACAGGAAAAAGCTGTTTCTTTTTTTTTTGATTTTTTTGGTATAATACTTATGTAAAGTTATCACGGTAAACATTTTATCAGGAGGTGGGGCTATGGCAACGCAGGGTGAAATTATAAAAGAGCTGGCTGAAAAACTGGAACGGCAAATCATAATAGACGCTTTGAGCAAGATCGAAACAATGGAAGAATTGAAAGAGTATATTGATGAGCTCCGGGCCAAAAATGAATAGCAATATCGTTGAGAGTACCGATTGATTTCCGGTACTTTCTTTTATGTGTGAAGAAACAATCTTACCCCAGTTCTTGTATTTTCTCGACAAAACACTTGCATAAATCTCAAGATATAGTAAAATTAATCTATATGCAATTCATCATTTTGTGAATCATATAGAGAATCAGATAAAGGAGCGATCCCCATATGGCGGGATTAGAAGTGGCCGGCAGAAGATTCCGGACCGAGGCCGATTATCGGGCGGGGCTGCGGGATCAGGCCAGGATTGAGAAGATCAGGACACAAGTTAATATGGAACAGCCGGGAGAAGTGATCTCACTGTATATGGATATACAGTCCGGCAAATATCGGTTTGAGACGGTCGTCGGCAATGATTTTGATGACGAGATCTATGAACTGGCGCAGAATTACAAACGTCAGGGTTATACCAGAGACAGCGTTCTGACAGAAGAGAAGAAAAAGAAGTCTGTCAGAATAACCGGGAGTTTTGCGAAGAAGCCTTCTGCCGGACCGGAACATGCAAAAGGCCGTGCGCGGAAATCTTCCTCTGCGGAAGTATCGCTTGACAGTTACGATGAGAAGATGCAGCAGGAGATCCTGCTGGAATTCAAGAAGCGGGAGAGACGGCGCAGGCTGACGGTCGTTCTCTGTTCGGTCGTTGCACTGGCCTGTTTTGGTTATTTCGGGGTCTATTACTATTTTGCAGACAGGACACAGGCCGATTTTGAGAACCTTGCCAGTTTGAAAGGGAATACGACCCTGGCGGCAGGTCCACCCACGGTGACGATCCACCGTACGGAGGGGGAAGAGATCGAGCTGGAAGTTCTTGAAGAATACCAAACTTTATATAATAAGAATAAAAGCCTAATCGGATGGCTCAAAATTGACGATACTAATATAGATTATCCTGTCATGCAGACAGTGAATAACGAATACTATCTGGATCACAATTACAGCCAGGAGTATGACAAGAACGGCAGTCTTTTTCTGGATAAGGACTGTGATATCGTACATAGGAATACGAATCTGATCATATATGGCCATCACATGAAGTCGGGCAAAATGTTCGGTAATCTCAATAAGTACAGCAGTGAAGAATATGCGAAGCAGCACGCCACGATCCAGTTTGACACCATATATGAGAAGGGAACCTACGAAGTGATGTACGTATTTCGGTCCAGGATCTATAATGAAGAAGAGATCGTATTTAAGTATTATCAGTTTTTTGACGCGGCTTCCGAGAAGGAATTCAACTCCCAGATGCAGGAGATGGCGGCGTTGTCTTTGTATGATACCGGCGTTACGGCAAGTTATGGGGATGAGCTTTTGACACTGTCAACCTGCGATAATTCCGAGCAGGACGGCCGGTTTGTGGTGGTTGCGAAGCGTGTTGCATAAGAGCGCAAAAAGGTTTATGATGTAATAGAAAATTCTGTAATTTGAAATTTGATTTTCGAATTTGTATTTTTAGAATATAGAATGCTGTAGAAATATACGGGGAATCAAGGAGAGAGCGATGGCTATGAAGAATGCGGCTAAGAAATCAAGGAGAAGATTGAAGAGAAGTGTCAGACGGAGTCTGGCGGCTGTACTGATGATCACGGCGATTGGGATTGCGGCGGTTCCAGTTCCGGAGAACTATGCGGATAATGGGAATGCGACAAGCAGAGCAGCAGCGGATGCCGATAAACATGATATGAGCAAGTTTAAGTATGATGCTGATTCTGCAGATGATGTGATGCCTGAAAAAGGTATCGTGCTGGATAAGTATGCAGATAAAGATGTTGCGGATATATTGGCGGCTGGCGATACGGCTGCTTCTTATGCGATTACGGATATTGGCGGCGGCGATTTAAGTTTATCCTGGCAGTTTCTCTTTTATAATGTCAAGAATCCCATAGATAGTATAGACAGTGGTGTGATTTGCAAATATAATAGCCGTTTTTATTCTGAGAAGGTTGATCTTACTTTAATGCCCATAACAAAGTATTATACGGTTGAAAGTGAAGACTTCGAAGGTTATTTTGCCGGAACATCTAATAAGGGGATGGATAATAAGGCTACTGATGCTGTTATATTTAATTATGACGTATACGTGAGTGGTGATACGGCTTCTTTGAATATCAAACAATTTTATGAAAAATACTGCAAAGCAGATTATGATGCTGCAGTTAAGGAATTTCAGGATTATGAAGCTGCGTTAGATAATTATAACAATGCAACAGACAAAGACAATCTGACTAAGCCCACTATTCCGACGACCGAACTTAGCAGAGTTCCGAGTGAGGTTTTGACGGGAGAGCAGCGTCTGCAATACTATTGTGAACATAATAAGATAATTAAGAGTATAGGTACAGGTTATACTCTCCGAAGTGTTGTTGACAGCAGACCTGAACCGGACGGCAAAGGTGGAATGGTTTATTTAGTACAGGTTCCGGCGGATAACATACCCGTAGACCCTTATACGAAGGATGATGCAGGGTTCCTGGTGGAGGAACGGAGCAAGCGTCTTATGTGTGCAATCGGTGATGGAGCGTTTAAAGATGTCAATAATGTAGTTAATATGACGATACCAGATCAAATTGGCTTTATTGGTGATGAAGCATTTGCCGATGCATCGTTACTTGAATCGATCACAATTGGTAATACAGAGCATATCGGCAATCGTGCATTTAAAGGCTGCGTTAAGTTGTCGACTGTGAATATTAGGCAGGGTACAGGGACGATCGGCAAGGAATGTTTCAGCGGGACAGCGATTCAGCAAATTGATTTGCCGGTTTCTGTAATTGAGATTGGTTATGGAGCATTTGCGAATTGCAAGAATTTAACTAACGTAAATTTGAACAATATTGGCAGAGACTGTAAGATAGATGGATATGCATTTTACAATTGTTCTGCGTTGAGTGAAATTGCTATGGAGAATGCGACGATTGTTTCAATTGGCGATGGTGCATTTGCTGTAGAGACAGGATCTCAACCGATGAATATAGTACTTCCGCAGGGCATGACCGAACCAAAGAGCATTGGTAATTATTTATTTGCCGGGCGGTCTGCATTGGAATCAGTGAAATTCCCTCAAAATCTTGGACGCAGCAGTAACAAGGAAATAACAATACCTGATGAAGTATTTCATGGCTGTGTAAATCTGAAATATATAGAATTTCCGTGTGATCCGCAGAAAGATCCACAGGCGGGTGGGTTCATTTCTTACAATAAGACGGAGAAAGACGATGATGGAGGCATTTTAAAATCGGGACTGTTTCAGGATGTTATTAATCCTGACTTCTATGTGAGAGGACCTAAACTTAATAATGAATCAGAGCCAGCGTATCCGCGTACCAGTACATGGGATGCAACGACGACAGTATCTGACACAGTTCCTTATCTGTATGTCGAGAATGGAGTAGAATATTATGAGGTCAGTGACGGAACGTATTTGATGTGCATTGACAATAAGGGCATTTTGAATTCCTGTACATTTAAACCAGGGATTGATCCGTCAAAGAAGGAAAATGTTAAGTTGAAGATTCCTGCATTAGTTGGTAAGACCAAAGTAATCGGAATCGCATCTGGATGTTTTAGTGATTCTGAACTAAATAGTGAAGTTATTTCTCTTGAGATAGAAGATAATTCGATTTCTTCTATTGATAAGGGAGTATTTCAGGCTGGTGGCGGAAAGAATGGTAATGACTGGGAGAAACTGGAAACAGTCTATATTGGCAATTCTGTCAATTCTATTGGCGATAACGCTTTTAAAGATTGCTCGGCATTGACTGATGTGACATTCAATACACCGTCAGCCGGATATGAAGGATTCACGCTCGGAACGGATGCTTTCAAGACGGAAGGTAAAGAGTTGACGTTCCACGGCGATATCGTGGAAGGCTATGCGCCTTTTGACTGGGCGATGGATCCGGGGAATATCATTCAGCAGCAGGACAGGATCCGGGTATGCTATAAGAGCCTGTCCCCGACATACCTGACGGTGATGTATAATCCAATCACGGATAAGGTCACGCTTCTGGATTATCCGAAGTACAGCCAGGTAAGCGAGATCCTGAATGAGAAATACGGTTATGGCGCTGGCAGCAACGGCTATGAAGACATGAAGAAGGAGGAATGGTATGATAAGTATAGAGGAACTGACTATAACACTTACAGGAAGGATTTTGCAAATGCCTGGAGTGCGGCGCAGGCTGAGCCTGACGAGGAGACGAGAAAGGCGTTATGCGAGGAACTGTATGCCGGTGATATTTACGGACCGTGGATCACTCCGGAATTCTGTTCGGAGTGGAATAAATGGGTAGGCGGCAATACGCCGGATCCGAATCCGAATCCTTCGGACGGCACCACACAGACGAAGAACAGTCTGACCGACTGGCTGTTTGAGCCTATCGTCGTTCAGGCTGCAGCGGCAGGGCCGGATGCCCCGCTGGCATATTATGAAAGAAATGCGTATGACATTATTGACAATGTAAATTCCGGAGATCCGTACAGATTTTCGGAGGAAGAGCGTCAGCTTGTCAATGCCACCAAGAACATTGTCGTACCGGCAGGGGTGGATTCCATAGACGTTTATGGATACATCAATAATCTGACGGAGGACGGGGAACGTGCCCAGGGTGAGAATTCCGGCGCGAACACCGGTAATTACAACACTTATTTTAACCTGAACTGGCCTTCTGAAACCCGCAATATGTACAACGGGTTCAAGAGCGATGCAGATGATCTTACGGATACCGTTCCGGGACTGTTCAGCGGTTATTACAAGGATTACAAGAGTGGTTCCGATGTCGAGAAGTTTGTACGCGGTAATGACCTGATCGAAAGCGTGACGTTAAACAGCGTGACTTATCTGCCGGACTATGCTTTTGACAGCTGTGAGAATCTGCAGTGGGTGATCATCGGCGATGCTTTGGCAGATATCGGCAAGGCGCCGTTCAGGGGCTGTTACAAGATGACCTCTGTCAGCAACAACGAGTACTATACGACAGAGAACGGTATTATTTATTCGAATAATACGGACGGTTCGCGTACCATAGAAGAATGTCTGTCGGCGAGAGGCAACGGTGTGGGAGAAGGTATCGTAAGTCTTTCTTCTGATCCTGCGCTTGCTACTGTCAGTGCGATCAAGCCGGGAGCTTTTGAGGACTGCGACAACATTACGTCGATCAGCTTCGGCATGAACGATACGGCAGGGCTGGCTGTCATTCCGGAAGATTGTTTCAGGAACTGTGACAGACTGGCTTCGGTAGTGCTGCCAAGAACTGTTAATGATGTGGGCAAGGGTGCATTTGTCGGCTCTAACGCCCTGAATACCCTGACATTCTACGGTAAGGAAGTGAAGATTTCCGGAAGCGCGTTTGAGAACACGCCGGAGAATCCGAAGGGCAATACCTTAGTCAGAACCTATGAGGATTCCGCAGTCGTAAGATATGTCAACGAATACGGCAAGGAATACAACCTTACACTGGACAATAACCGTCTCGGTGAGCTGTGGAGTGTAACATTCCTGGATGCCGACCACATGATGCTGGGTGAGCTTGTTGACAAAGAAGGCAATGAGATCGAGAATCCGCAGTATGTAGAGGACGGCGCATATGCCAGAATCCCCACAGATCCGGTTCATGACGGCTGGACTTTTGAAAAATGGGTGGGCATGAACAATGCCGCCATAGATGAAAAGATTACCCAGGACACCATATTCTATGCACAGGGTTATTCCAATGACGGTATGGTGAACGGTAAATATATGGTAGAGTTTTATGACGGTGTAGACGGCAAGAAGATCGGGCCGACACAGTATATTTCACCGGGCGGTGAAGCGATCGCACCGGCTCCGCCGGCACATGACGGTTATACGTTTGACAAGTGGAGCGACAGCTTTACGGGTATTCAGTCCAATAAGTCGATCGTCGCATTGTATAAATCGGCGGGCGGAAGCGGCGGTTCCACGAATACTTCCGGCGGTTCTACGAATACCAGCGGCAACAGCAGCGGTAACCGTAATCCGTCTAATAACACGACGAATACGTCGTCAGGTAATTCGACTTCGTCGCAGACATCGTCCAGTACGAGTACAACAACATCATCAACGGCTTCGACATCGACTACGTCGGCGGAAAGTAAGACTACTTTGTATTCAGTGGTAGTCATCGGCGGAAGCGGAAGCGGAAGCTATGCACCGGGTACACCGATCGTTATCACGGCCAATACAGGAGCGGAAGGATCTACGTTCAGCAAGTGGACGACAGATTCACCGGGCGTTTCACTGGCGAATGTCAGCCAGACGCCGACCAGCTTTACGATGCCGCCTAATAACGTAACGATAACCGCAGAATATACGACAGGCACGCCGGCGGGTACACCGGCAGGCGGTGGCAGTAGTACAGGCGGAAGCGGCGGTAATCAGAACAGCAGTACGGGTAATACCCGCGTGGACATCACGAAGCCGGGTATCTCGAACAAAGACCTTGCGACGGCTAATGTGAACGGAGCGACCGACAATTTCGTGATCAAGATTTCCGAGACGGATGAAGCGACCAGAGCGGTGGCGGATGCGTTGACGAATGAGTACACCAGTCTGGATAATATCCTGTATTATGCAATGGATATCAGCCTGTATGATGCTACGGGAACGACGAAGATCACGGATACGTCAGGAATCTCGGTAGATATTACGATTCCGATTCCGGATGCGCTGGTAGCTTACGGCGGTAACAATATGGCGGGTGCGGTTGTGAACGGCAACCAGCTGGAGAAACTGAATGAGAGCTTTACGACCATCAACGGTGTTCCCTGTATCAGATTTACGGCAACGCACTTCTCGCCGTACACGGTCTATGTAGATACGGGCAACCTGACGGAAGGTATGCTGGATACAACGCCCAAGACCGGCGATCCGATCCATCCGAAGTGGTTCTTATCCATCGGTCTGGCGTGCTTATCAATCATCCTGGCTATGAAGAGAGATAAGAGAACCAAAGTAAAAACAGCATAAAGGAATTTTTATGGGAAAGATAATAAGAAATCTGATAGGTATCCTGCTGCTGGTGACAGCGATAGCGGTAACACAGATCCCTGTATCAGATGTGGAGGCGGCACCAACCGCCTCTGCATCTGATTTTCAGATGGACGGAACAACATTAGTAAAGTACAAGGGCACGGCGCAGGACGTGTCTGTTTCTGATTATGTAGAGAAGATAGAGGCGGAGGCTTTCGCAGGCAACGACGATATCAGACATATCACTGTCGGGGAGAATGTGGAAGTGATCGGCGCCAGAGCTTTTTCAGAATGTAAGAATCTGGAGAGTGTGACGATCCCGGATTCCGTCAAGACGATTGATACCGCTGCTTTCAGCGGCTGTCCTTCGCTTAAGGAAGTGACGGTGGGAACCGGGCTTACAAGCCTTGGCAACGGCGCTTTTGCGGGTGCCTACAGTCTGGAGAATGTACGTTTCAGCAGCAGCAATCCCAAATTCACCTGTGATGAAGGGGCGATCCTGAACAAGGACGGCAGGGACACGCTGTATCAGTTTCTGGCCGGGACAAAGGGCGACAGCTACCGGATGCCCTCTACGGTGAAGACGATCAAACCCTATGCATTCTGGGGCAATTACAATCTGGAGCAGGTGGAGCTCAGCAATCAGGTGAAGGAGATACCGGCCTATGCCTTCTCTACCTGCAGAAACTTAAAAGATGTGGAGATTCCCTTTTCTGTAAAAAGTATTGACATGAAAGCGTTTGAAGATTGTGTCAGACTGCGTGAGATCGTGATACCGGCTTCGGTGAGTACGATCCACAGTACGGCGTTCGACGGATGTACGAAGCTGGAGATCAAGGCGGATGCAGGCTCCATGGCACATACTTTTGCGCAGTCTCTGGAGCTGGAAGATATTGAGGTGTCGGAATACGAAGAAGCGCCCATACCGGGCAGCGTCAGCGGCAACGACGTGGCGGCGGATGCAGCGGCACAGGACGGTGGAGATGGCGGCAATGTATCAGCGCCGGTTGATTATTATCATGAAGTGTCTCATATGAATCCGATGACGGAAGAAGAGGACAACGGAGTCAAAGGCAAGACGAGGGTGATCGGCCGGCAGGCATATGTCATTATCGACAATGCCACGGCTACCATCAATGTGGGAAGCACCGGGGACACGATCGGCGGAGAGCCGGAGGAAGAGACAGAGCAGAATACGGATACCGTGCCGGGGCTTGCCGGTTCCGGGGACGCGAAGGGCGGTTCTTTCCCGAAGTATGCCATCGCAAAGGGCAGTGACGGTAAGGCCGTCGTTGCGGCACAGGCTTACTATGACAATGAGATGACTTCCTATACGATTCCGGATAATATTGTGAGGATCGGGGAGTTTTCGTTTGCCAGATCGGGTCTTACGGCCATCACGATTCCGGACGGCGTGGAAGAGATCGGCTATGCGGCCTTTTATCACTGTGACGCTTTAAAAGACGTGTCCATTCCGCAAAGCGTACAGAACATCGAGGCGGCGGCTTTTGCAAATACACCGTGGCTGTCGGAGTGGAGACAGAACGGCAGCGGCGATTTCCTGATCGTCGGTGACGGAATCCTGCTGGCATATAAAGGAAGCGGCAATGTTGTTTCCGTTCCCGAAGGGGTGAAAAGGATCGGAGCGGAGGCGTTTAAAGATCATACGGAGATCAATAAGGTTGTTCTGCCGAACAGTGTGGAAGTAGTGGGAGAGGCGGCTTTTGCGGGCTGCAGCGCACTTACGGAGATTGAAGGCGGCGCAGGCTTACGGAAAATAAGCGACAGGGCTTTTGCGGGCTGTCCGGTCGGCACGGTACATATCCCGGCGACGGTGGAGTATGTCGGTCTGCGGGCTTTTGACAGTACGGATCCGGAGAGCGGGACGACGGCAGGCAACAGGGCGGTCGTCTTTGAAGGCGGGAAACTTCCGCAGCTTTCATATGAGAAGATGGCAACCAAATTATACAGAGACAGTGACCGTGAGCCGGCATTGAAGGGTTGTGCGGTTGCGGTAATCCCGGATGGGGTGAACGATCTGACAGGAAGCGTGTTGGCCGATACAGGGGCCGGCTTTACGGGTGTGGTCTGCAGGAAGGCACAGGATGCGGCAGACGGCGGCGGTGTACTGCAGATCGTATCCAGACAGGGCAGCGGCCCGCTTCTGCAGGCCGGTGATACATGTCAGATAGACGGCAAACAGTATGTTCTCGAAGAGGGCACACAGATCGCAGGCGGTTCGAACACGGCCGGACAGCCGGACGGAGCGGGTGAGGCCGCATCCCGGGAAGCAGGAGCGGATGCATCTGATTCGTCGGATCCGGCAGGCGTATCGGGCAGTGCGGATCCGGGTGTGGCGGTGCAGATAAAGAGCAGCACGCTGTCGGACAACGGTGTGGCAGGTGCGGTACTGGCGGGCTCCGAGGAGAACTATATTCTGACGATAGAGGACAATGAAGCCGCCGGTCTTAAGATCGGTGACGTATATAAGAAGATATATGGCAATACGCTTCCGCAGAATCTGTGTGCCTACGATATCGGTCTCACGGAAGCGGCTACAGGCGTGCCGATCACCAGCCTTGGCAAACAGAGTGTGGAAGTGACGCTGCCGATGCCGGTCGGCGTGGGCGCCGATAACCTTCATGTGGTATGTCTCGACGCGGACGGGCAGCTGGAGGAAGTGGACAGCAGAGTGGTGTCCGTGAACGGCGCGGATGCGATTATTTTTACGGCGAGACATTTTTCGCCTTACGGCATCTACAACTATGGTTCCGGCAGGAGCGCGGCGGCGGACGTGAAGGACGGGCAGGCGGTGTTCACATCCCTTGGCACAAAAGACGATTCGCCGGATACGGGTGATCACAGCATTCATCCGAAATGGTTTCTGAGCGGCGGACTTTTCTTCGCGGCGATGGCGTTCTTCTTTTACCGGAGGAAGGGCAGAAAGATTCCCCTTTCCTGACAGAAAACAGAATACTGAACCTGAAAAAACTCCCGGCATAGAATAAATCTATAGCCGGGAGTTTTCCTGTATCTTTTTACACGGAATGTGCAGATCTCCCGGCGGATGATGACAGAATGCATGGAGAAGAGCTGTGAATCGTGTAAGAAAACAAGTAAGATGCAGTGATCATATACAGAGAACGATTGCAACGGAAGAGATTACGGTGGCGATCCTGGATACGGGGATCGGCAGACATCCCGATTTTGGAAACCGCGTGGTGGCCTTTGCGGATTTCGTGAACGGGCGGCAGGCGGGATACGATGACAGCGGACACGGCACGCATGTGGCAGGATGTGTGGGCGGCAGCGGAACCGCGTCCAGCGGCGTCTATCGAGGAATGGCGCCCGCCTGTCGTTTCTGCATCGGCAAGGTATTGGACAGAAACGGCGAGGGATGCATTGAGAGCATGAAGATGGGGCTGGTCTGGGTGCTGGAGAATCATGTCCGCTACCGGATCCGGGTCTTAAACGTATCGCTGGGCATCGGTACGAGCGGCGAGGCGGAGCGCATGGAGGAGCTGGTGGAACTGCTGGACGCGGCCTGGGAAAAAGGCATTGTCGTGGTGTGCGCCGCAGGCAATAACGGGCCGGGGGAAGGGACGATATCACCTCTCGGCTGCAGCCGCAGAGTGATCACGGTAGGCTGCCATGAGGGCGGGTATTTCGGCGCCCGCAAGGATCTGTGCGAGAATTTTTCCGGCAGGGGAAGCCGCAGTGTGCTCTACCGCAAGCCGGACGTGGTGGCGCCGGGAACGGATATCGTGTCCTGCAACGTGAACTGGAAGGGGAGCGCCTTTAGCGGATACCGCAATGCCTATAAGAAGAAGAGCGGTACATCCATGGCGACGCCGGTCGTTGCCGGGGCGGCTGCGCTTTTTCTGCAGAAATACCCGCGTGCGACCAATGAGGAGCTGAAGCGAAAAATGATATACAGCGCACATGATATGGGGGATTCCTGGAACAAGCAGGGCTGGGGGATGCTGGATGTGGAGCGGTTCTGCAGGGAACCCGACCGATAAAGCTGTGCTTTTGTGTCGGTTTGTGGTTGACATGGGCAGTATGATTGTATACAATTATACGTGGCGTACATGAATTGATCGTATTCTTATAGAGCGCCCTGTATGCAGGCGGGTAAGGAGCGACAGGAAAGGTGTGATGACAGCTATGTATGATGAAAGAACTTTCACGAATCGTCCGGTGACCATGAACGATCACAACAATCTTCTGGAAATAGAAGAGCACATGTATATTCTGGATGATGTGAAGAAACCTAATGTTTTCAGGAATATGTTTCCTTATTCCGAGATTCCGAAGATTCCGTTCAATGACAGGACGGTGCCCCACAATATGCCGAAGGATATCTGGATCACGGATACGACCTTCCGGGATGGCCAGCAGTCCAGGGCGCCGTACACGACGGAACAGATCGTCACGATCTACGATCATCTGCATAAACTGGGCGGCCCAAACGGTATGATCCGTGCCAGTGAATTCTTCCTGTACAGCAAGAAGGACAGGGATGCTGTCTATAAATGTATGGAGCGGGGCTATCGTTATCCGGAGGTTACAAGCTGGATCCGTGCCAGTAGGGAGGACTTTAAGCTGGTCAGGGAGATCGGCATGAAGGAGACCGGCATTCTGGTCAGCTGTTCGGATTATCATATTTTTCTGAAATTGAAGATGACCAGGCGGCAGGCGATGGACCACTATCTGAGTGTTATCAGGGATTGTCTGGAGGAGGGGATCAGTCCGAGATGCCATCTGGAGGATATTACCAGAGCGGACATTTACGGTTATGTGGTGCCTTTCTGCATGGAATTGATGAAACTGATGGAAGAGTATCAGATCCCTGTCAAGGTACGCGCCTGCGATACGATGGGCTATGGCGTCAACTATCCGGGCGCGGTCATTCCGAGGAGCGTGCAGGGCATTATCTATGCGATACATACCCATGCCGGGGTGCCGCATGCGCTGATCGAATGGCACGGTCACAATGACTTCTACAAGGCGGTGTCGAATTCTACCACGGCATGGCTTTACGGCTGTTCCGGCATCAATACATCGCTTTTCGGTATCGGGGAGCGGACAGGCAATACACCGCTGGAGGCGATGGTCTTCGAGTATGCGCAGCTTAGAGGCGATCTGAACGGTATGGATACTACCGTGATCACACAGCTGGCGGAGTACTATGAGAAGGAGATCGGCTATGAGATCCCGCCCAGAACGCCTTTTGTGGGCAGGAATTTCAACGTGACGAGAGCCGGCATCCACGCCGACGGACTGTTGAAAAACGAGGAGATCTACAATATTTTCGATACGGAGAAATTCCTGAACCGGCCGGTGCTGTGTGCGGTGTCGAATACTTCCGGTCTGGCAGGGATTGCACATTGGATCAATACGTATTATCATTTAAAGGAGCAGGACCAGCTGGACAAGGGATGCGATCTGGTGAGGGCTTTGAAGGTCTGGGTAGATGGAGAGTACGCGGCGGGCCGTGTGACCGTGCTGACGGATGAAGAACTGACGGCGCAGATCAGAAAGACATGCACAGAGCTTGCCATACCGATGCCCGGGGAAGCGGCGGAAAGACTGCCGGATACAGGTGACAGGGAAGCCGGAGCGTAGCCCTGCGCATCTGACAGCAATGCATATAGTATAGGTGGAGAAAAAGAGAACGGAAATGGCTAATTATGATTTAAAGAACGAGGTAAACGACAAATATTCTCTGCGCGGCAGGGTGTTTCAGAAGCTGCGGGAAGATATTCTGAGCGGGAAGTATAAGGAGCATGAGGAGCTTAAGGAGGTAGCAATCGGTGAAGAGCTGGGAGTCAGCCGCACGCCGGTCAGGGAGGCTTTCCGGCAGCTGGAGCTTGAGGGGCTTATTCAGATCGTTCCCAACAGGGGCGCTTATGTGACGGGGATCACCGCCAAGGATGTGAAGGATATCTACATGATCCGCTCTTTGCTGGAGGGGCTGTGCGCAAGACTGGCTGTGGAGAAGATGACAAAGGAACAGATGGAGGAGATGGAGGAGAATATCTATCTGGCGGATTTTCATGCGTCGAAAGGGCATATGGACCAGATGGCGGAGCTTGACAACCGTTTCCACGATATCCTCTATGAAGCCTGTGATTCCAAGATGCTGGAGCACACGCTGCGGGATTATCATCAGTATGTGCTGCGCGTCAGGCAGAAGACGCTCTCCACCAACACGAGAGGGCGGGCTTCCAACGAGGAACACCGCCAGATCATGGAGGCGATCAAGGAGAAGGATGCGGACAGGGCGCAGCAGCTGGCAAACCAGCATATCCTGAACGCCTATGATAATATGGTGAAAAACGGGCTGTACGAAATATATGGCGAGGAAGTACAGCATATCAAATAAGAAAGGAAGGACACTATGGAAAAAATCAAAATGACAACGCCTCTTGTGGAGATGGACGGCGACGAGATGACGAGGATCTTATGGAAAATGATCAAGGACGAGCTGCTGCTGCCGTATATCGATCTGAAGACAGAGTATTACGACCTGGGACTGGAGCACCGCAATGAGACGGATGACCAGGTGACGTTTGACAGCGCCGAGGCTACGAAGAAGTACGGTGTGGCGGTAAAATGTGCGACGATTACGCCCAATGCGGCCAGAATGACAGAATATAACCTGAAAGAGATGTGGAAAAGCCCCAACGGCACGATTCGGGCGGCTTTGGACGGCACGGTGTTCCGGGCGCCCATCGTTGTCAAGGGGATCGAGCCATGTGTGAGGAACTGGGAGAAGCCGATCACCCTGGCCCGTCACGCTTACGGGGATGTGTATAAGAATACGGAGATCAAGGTGCCCGGCCCCGGTAAGGCGGAGCTTGTCTTCACGGCGGAGGACGGCAGTGAGATACGGGAGACGATCCATAATTTCACCGGCTCCGGCATTCTGCAGGGAATCCACAACACGGACGAGTCCATCTCCAGTTTTGCGAAGGCATGTTTTAATTTCGCGCTGGATACGAAGCAGGATCTGTGGTTTGCGACGAAGGATACGATCTCCAAGAAATACGACCATAATTTCAAGGATATTTTCCAGGAGATCTATGATGCCGAATATAAGGAGAAGTTCGAGGCGGCCGGCATCGAATATTTCTATACCCTGATCGACGATGCGGTGGCCCGTGTGATGAAGGCAAAGGGCGGCTTTATCTGGGCCTGCAAGAACTATGACGGCGACGTGATGAGCGATATGGTCTCTTCGGCGTTTGGTTCTCTGGCGATGATGACTTCCGTACTCGTGTCACCGGACGGCGTCTATGAGTACGAGGCGGCGCACGGCACGGTGCAGCGGCATTATTATAAGCATCTGCAGGGAGAGGAGACTTCCACCAATTCGGTGGCGACGATCTTCGCCTGGACGGGAGCGCTTAGAAAACGCGGCGAACTGGACGGCATCGGAGAGCTTACAGTCTTCGCGGACAGGCTGGAGCAGGCGGTGATCAAGACGATCGAAGCGGGCAGGATGACGAAGGATCTGGCGCTGATCACTTCTTTGAAAGATGTGACGGTGTTAAGCAGCGAAGCCTTTATCAAGGCGGTGCGGCAGACTTTCGAATCTCTGGCATAAGGAGTACAGGAAAATGGGAACTGCTCTTATTCGGAGAGCAGTTCCCATTTTTCATAGAGATCGTTCAGTTTCGCTTCGTTTTCTTCTTTTTCCCGGTTGAGTTCCTGCAGTCTGACCACATCGGTACAGATCCCGGGGGAGGCCATGAGAAGGTCGATCTCGCTGTTTCTCGTCTCCAGCTGTTCGATGGCTTCTTCACATTTTCTCAGTTCATTTTCTTTTTTGCGCCGGGCGGCCTGTTGTTCTTTCCGGGCTTTCCAGTCCTGCTTCGTGTCGGAGGAAGACGTCGGCTGTGCGGCGCTGCCTGCGGCACCTGCAGCCGACAGGGAACCGGCATGCGGCCCGGCAGATGTTTTGGCCTGCGCGGCGGCATCGATCAGGGCCAGCTGTTCGTCCTTTTTCTCCAGATAGTATTCATAATTGCCCAGGTAGCTGGTGAGTACATGACGGTTTAAGTCCAGGATCCTGGAGGCCGTCTTGTTGATGAAATACCGGTCGTGGGACACGTACAAAACGGTGCCCGTGTAGGCGTTCAGGGCATCCTCGAGAATCTCCTTGGACATGATGTCCAGATGGTTGGTGGGCTCGTCAAGGATCAGGAAGTTGGCTTCCGAGAGCATCAGTTTGGCGAGGGACACCCGGCCCCGCTCGCCGCCGCTTAGGGTCCTGACCTGCTTGAATACGTCATCGCCGGTAAAAAGAAAGGCAGCCAGGGTATTGCGGATCTCGGTGTTGGTGAGAGACGGGTAATCGTCCGAAATCTCTTCAAAAAGCGTCTTCTCCATGTGCAGGACATGATGTTCCTGATCGTAGTAGCCGACGGCCACGTTGCTGCCGAGACGGATCTCACCGGTATCGGGCGCCGTCAGTTCGTTGATCAGCTTTAAGATAGTGGTCTTGCCGGTGCCGTTGTCGCCGATGATGGCCACATGTTCCCCTTTCTTGATATCGAAGCTAAGATGCTCAAAGAGAGTGAGAGAGCCGAAGGATTTCGACAGCTCTTCCACATGCAGGACATCGTTGCCGCTGGTGAATTTCGGTTCCAGTGTAAGATGCATGTCGGCGCGCACTTCCGTCGGTTTGTCCAGTACTTCGAGTTTATTAAGCATCTTTACCCGGCTCTCAGCCCGGCGGATCGACTTCTCGCGGTTAAAAGAGCGCAGCTTCTCGATGACTGCCTCCTGGTGTCTGATCTCCTGCTGTTGTTTCATATAGGCGCTGTACTCGGCTGCCCGCAGCGCTTCCTTCCTGGCGGCGTAATCGGAGTAGTTTCCGGTAAAGACAGTGGCCCTGGTGTTATCCAGCTCGATCACTTTATTGGCGATCCGGTCCAGAAAATAACGGTCATGGGATACGATGATCACGGCGCCCCTGTAGTTGAGCAGGTAGGTCTCCAGCCAGGTGATGGAGGACATGTCCAGATGGTTGGTCGGCTCGTCCAGTATGATCAGGTCTGGTTTGAGTAAAAGCAGCTTGCCCAGGGCAACCCGGGTCTTCTGGCCGCCGGAGAGGGTGGAGACACTGCGTCCGAATTCTTCTTCCTGGAAGCCGAGTCCTTTGAGAACGCCGGTCAGCTCGCTTCTGTACGCATAGCCGCCGCCTGTCTCGAAATCGTGGGTGAGGTTGGTGTAAGCGTTCATCAGCTGCTGTAAGGCGTCCCCGGAAGCGGTCTTCATCTGCAGTTCCACGGCGCGCATTTTCTGTTCCAGGTCGATCAGCTCCTGCTTCACGGACAACAGTTCATCGTATATCGTATTATCCCCGGATACCGCCTCATGCTGGGACAGATAGCCTATGGTTTTGTCGCGGGAGACTGTCACGATTCCCTCATCCGCGGACAGTTCGCCCATGATGATGCGCAGCAGGGTTGTCTTGCCGGCGCCGTTAATGCCCACGATGGCGGCCTTGTCGTAATCTTCTATATGAAAAGAAACATTCCTGAGTACAGGTATTTCGTTAAAGGATTTGTGAATATTGCTGACGGAGAGTATCATGATGCACCGTACCTTTCCTGTATGATATTATGCGGCCGGGCCGGCCGCAGACTGTAACGCATTCAGCCCGTTCCAGGCCGCCTCCGGCGAGGGGCTGGATGCCTGAAACCGCAAACAGTAACACCAGTTTACAATTCCTCTCTAAAACTGTCAACGGATAGTTTGACAGTTTTTTAGCATGGTTGTATACTAAGATAACAGTGCGCACCAAAAGCAGTGCCAAGAACAGGAAAGGGACTTAGGAGGCAGCAAAGGTGGAAGCAAAAGAGATTTCACAGGCTGTGATCGGCCGTCTGCCCAGGTATTTCAGGTATCTGGGTGAATTGAAGGATGAGGGGATCGAGAGAGTTTCCTCCCAGGAACTGAGCGATATCATGCAGGTGACAGCGTCCCAGATCAGACAGGATCTGAACAATTTCGGCGGTTTCGGCCAGCAGGGATATGGCTACAATGTGGAGTATCTTTATGAGGAGATCGGCAGGATACTGGGGCTTGACAAGAAGCACAACCTGATCATCGTCGGGGCGGGGCATCTCGGGCAGGCGCTTGTCAATTACAGGGACTTTGAGCGCAGAGGGTTTATCTTCCGGGGAATCTTCGATATCAACCCGCAGATCTGCGGCACGAAGATCCACGGTATCACGGTGCGGCCTATGGAGCAGATGGAGCAGTTTGTCAAGGATATGGAGATTGACATCGCAGTCCTGACCGTACCCAAGAGCGGTGCAGAGGAAGTGGCAGAGCAGCTGGTCAGTTACGGTATCAGGGGGATATGGAATTTTGCTCATGTAGATCTGCATGTACCGGAGGGGATTCAGGTGGAGAGCGTCCATCTTTCGGACAGTCTGATGAAGCTGTCTTACAATCTGTCGTCTGTGGAGGCGGGGCAGGAGTAGACGGCAGATGCCAGTATATATAGTAAACGAAATTTCTAATGTCGTAAACTATAGAAAAAGGTGCAGGATCACGTGAAATAGGAGAGGTTTGACAGTATATGGGAAAAACAGATGAAGCATTTCGGTCTGCGCTGTCGGAGAAGAAGATTCCGATTCTGACATTGGACAATAAGTGGCATCAGCTTTTTACGCAGCAGGAATGCACAGACGAGATCAGGGATATGGAATGCGAGCTCAACGGCCTTTTGAAACGGCAGGGCAAGGTCAACGAGAAGAAGCGGGAGATCCGGAAGCTAAAGAAGAAGCTGATGGATGAGATCGTGCTGCTGGCGGATGAGATGGAGGGCGGCGCGACCCTGCGGCTGGAGAAGGAGATGGAGACGCACAAACGTCTGGTCGCCGAGTGCAACGATAAGCTCAAGGAATGCGACGAGGAGATGCTGGAGCTGCCCGGGCAGATCGTCCAGCTCAATAACAGGCTGATGCTGGAGACGATGGAGATCTGTTACCGGAAGCTGCATAAGAATACGGAAGAACTGGAAGAGATAGAGGAGTGGATCAGCAATATCCGCAGAGAGCTGAAGAAGAAGGTGGTCCGCAAGCAGGAGAAAGAGATGATGAATCATCAGCTGTATTCTTATATGCATGATATTTTCGGGGCGGATGTGATCGAGATTTTTGATATGAAGTATGATCCGGTAGAAGGGCGCGGTAAGAAGAAAGAGACCGGGCAGGAGCCGGAGGATGCGGAGGCAGAGAAGAAGAAAGAGGCGTCGGAATCATAGGATTTGGGCGCTTTTGCCTTGTCCATGGAAAGGAGGTCTATGAAAGAATATCTTGTTACCGCACAGGAGATGAAGCGGTACGATGCGAATACGATCGGGAAATTCGGTATGTCGGGGCTGGTGCTGATGGAGCGTGCGGCGCTGTGTACCGTGGAAGAACTGCAGAGGGCGTGCGGCAGCGTACCCTGCAGGGTGCTGGTGGCGGCCGGATGCGGTAATAACGGCGGCGACGGTCTGGCCGTGGGGCGTCTTCTGCTTCTGGCCGGGTATGAGGTGACGTTCGTGATGCCCGGGGATGGCGGGCGCTATACGGAGGAGACGGGAAGGCAGATCACGGTTCTGGAAAGGTATGGCGCGCATATTTTTAGCACGATGCAGGATGGTGAATATGATATAGTAGTGGATGCTCTTTTCGGGGTCGGATTATCCAGGGACGTGGCGGGAATCTGGCGGGAGGCCGTGGCGTGGATCAACCGCAGCAGTGCATTCGTGTGCAGTGTGGATATCCCCTCCGGCATTGATGCGGACACGGGCCGGGTGCTGGGGTGTGCCGTGGAGGCGGATCTGACGGTGACTTACGGCTTTCGCAAGGTGGGGCAGCTGCTGTATCCGGGTGCGGCCTGCTGCGGGACCCTTGTCTGCCGGCAGATGGGAATCGACGAACGCAGCTTCCTGCACAGAGAGCCGTGCTGGTATACTTACGGCCGGGAGGAAAAGGGGCTTTTGCCGGTACGGCCGGCGGACGGCAACAAGGGCACCTTCGGCAAGGCGCTGCTCATTGCGGGGAGTGAGAAGATCGGGGGCGCTGCCATGATGGCGGCAAAGAGTACCTTCCGCGCCGGGGCTGGGATGGTCAAAGTGGTTACCGCCAGAGAGAACCGGACGGCGCTGCAGCAGTTTGTACCGGAGGCGATGCTTCTGACTTATCCCCGGGAAGGGGAGGCGGAAGCCGGTTTTTTGGCAGAGCTGGAAGAGGCGGAGAGATGGGCGGACTGTATCCTGATCGGGCCGGGGATCGGCACCGGAGAACGGGCACATGAACTGCTGCGGTTTGCCCTGTTGAAGAGTGCCCTGCCGCTTGTCATTGACGCGGACGGGATTAATCTTCTGGCCGGCGACGTGAAGCTGCAGAGCGCCATGGCAGACAGAGAAGGACCGGAGCGGACGATCATTCTCACACCCCATCCGGGCGAGTTTGCAGGAATCTTCGGCGGTACGGTCAGGGAGGCAAAGGAAGGACTGCTGCGGCATCCGGGAGAACTTGCCGAGAGGCTTCACTGTGTGGTAGTGTGTAAGGATGCGAGAACGGTGGTGGTGCAGCCGGGCGGCGGGCACCGGTATTTGAACACGACGGGCAACTGCGGTATGGCGACGGCAGGCTCCGGGGATGTGCTGGCGGGGATGATCACCGGCCTGCTGGCCCAGGGCATGGCAGGGATGGAGGCCGCAGTGACAGGGGTGTACCTTCACGGATGCGCCGGCGATCTGGCGGCGGCGCTTAAGACGGAAACTGCCATGACGGCCACTGATCTGCTTGACTGTATCGCGGAGGCGGTGCGGCTGCATGGCAGGGCCGCAGCAGGAAATACGGAGGTGACAATATGTTAGCGGAATATCAACGTGTATGTGCGATGGTCGATCTGGACGCCGTTGCCTATAATATGGAGCAGATGCGGCAGAACCTGTCGCCCGGTACGAAGATGATCGGTGTGATCAAGACGGACGCCTACGGTCACGGCGCGGTGCAGATCGCCCGGGAGCTGGAACGGCTTGACTATGTGTGGGGTTATGCCGTGGCCACCGCGGAGGAGGCGTTCATCCTGCGGCGTACAGGGCTGAAAAAGCAGATACTGCTGCTGGGCTATGCATGTCCCTATCATTATGAGGAGCTGATCTGCAATGACATACAGCTGACTCTCTTCCGGGAAGACAGCATAGAGGAGCTGGCAGCCTGTGCGCGCAGGATGAAAAAAAGCGTCAGGGTGCATGTCAAGGTGGAGACGGGGATGTCAAGGATCGGCGTTATGCCGGATGAGAGCGGCCTGCGGTTCGTGGAGAAGATACTGCATACGGAAGGTCTGGTGCCCGAGGGGGTGTATACCCACTTTGCCCGGTCGGATGAAAGAGATAAGACCACGACCAGAAGGCAGCTTGCACTGTTTACGGATTTTACAGAGAGAATACAGATGCAGCTGCACTATTCTTTTCCCATAAAACACTGTTCCAACAGCGCTGGTATCGTTGAGTTTCCGGAGGCCAATATGGACGCGGTCAGAGCGGGCATCACGCTGTACGGCCTGTGGCCTTCGGCGGAGGTGTCACGGGATATCATACGGCTGCGGCCTGTATTGTCCTTAAAGACCCATATCGTCTATATCAAGGAGGTGCCGGCAGGCACGCAGATCAGCTACGGCGGCACGTATGTTACGCCGGAGAGAATGCGGATCGCGACGATCCCTGTAGGATACGGCGACGGGTATCCGAGAAGCCTTTCCAACAAAGGATATGTTCTGATCCGCGGGAAGAAAGCGCCGATCCTTGGAAGAGTCTGCATGGACCAGTTTATGGTCGGTCTTAAGGATATTCCGGAGGCGGAAGAGGAAGACGAGGTTACACTGGTGGGAGAAGACAACGGAGCGCGGATCACGATGGAAGAGCTTGGAGAGCTGTCCGGGAGGTTTAACTATGAGTTTGTCTGCGGCCTTGGCAAAAGAATCCCCCGTGTTTACTGGAAAGGCGGCCGGATAACGGCGGCCAAGGACTATTGTGGTGATTATCGCTGATCAGATGTATACTTCTTGGATAAAGCGGCAATATTATTGTTGTCAGGTAACTGCCGGACCTGCCGCAGCAGTTTTGGCCATGGCCGGAAGCGGCGCTGCCGTGCAGATACGTCAAAATCAATCAAGGGAAGTGTATGGAAATGAGAAGAGGAGATATTTACTACGCAGATTTAAGACCTGTGATCGGCTCGGAACAGGGCGGTATCAGGCCGGTGCTGATCATACAGAACGATATCGGGAACAAACACAGCCCGACCGTGATCTGTGCAGCGATAACCTCTAAGATGAACAAGGCGAAACTGCCTACGCATATTGAATTAAACGCAAGCAAGTATGATATGGTCAAGGATTCGGTCATTCTGCTGGAGCAGCTGAGGACGATTGATAAGAGGCGCTTAAAAGACAGGATCTGTCATCTGGACCAGGACATTATGAAAGTAGTCAATGTGGGCCTGATGGTCAGCCTGGAACTGAATACATAAGAGATGACGGTTGTATTGTCAGGGAATTTGACACCGATTCCAATCCTTGCTATATTAATATAACAGGCGGACAGCCGTGCGCTGGTTTCACACGGTGTTTCGGCCGGGACAGTACCTGAGGGATCTGTGCCGGGGCTGCATGGACACAAATATAAATGAGGACAGGAGAGGATGAGATCGTATGGACGATGGTGTCGCGAGTAGTAGTAGCATAGGGTGGTTTGTTGTATTATTGTTGTTGGAGATGTTGTTCTACAGCTTTGACTCCGCCTTCCAGTACAGGAAGGAAGAAGAGCAGGGAGAGGACGGCGAGGCAGGGGGGACGGACAGGAAACGGGAGCGGATCCGGTATCTGACGAGTCACCTGCCGCAGTATGCCAGTGCGATCCAGCTGGGGACAGTGACCGTCAATATCCTGTTCGGAGCGCTGTATTTGTATCGGCTGAACAGCTATTTCGGCTATCTGGTCTATCAGATGGCGACGGGCAGTATGGAGCATCTTTACGGCTGGCATATCAGGGCGTTTGCCGTCGCAACGGCGGTACTTGTCACGTTTGTCCTGCTGTACATAATCGTGACATTCGGTGTTTCGATCCCGAGGAAGGTCACGTCACGCAATCCGGAAAGATGGTTTCGGGCATTCGTCACACCGATCTATTTCTATGTGCGTCTCACGGCGCCGCTCACGGCCCTGATCTCGGCCACTGCCGGCGGGATTCTCCGGCTGTTCGGCATCAAGGGAGCCGGCAGGAAGGCGGACGTGACGGAGGAGAAGATCCTGTCCATGGTCAGTGTCGGGCATGAGCAGGGGATTCTGGAGGCCAATGAAGCCGAAATGATCAGCAATATTTTTGAGTTCGGTGACAAGGAAGCGAAGGACATCATGGTCAACCGCAACAATATGGTCGGCATCGAATCGACTATGACACTGCAGGAGGCGGCAGCCTTTATCGTGGATGCGCACAACAGCCGTTTTCCCGTATATGACGATACGATCGACCACATTATCGGCATTCTGCATCTGAAAGACATCATGCGGATGCAGATGAACAGCAAGATGAAAAACAGACCCATCGGCAAGATACGGGGACTGCTCAGGGAGCCGAGGTTCATCACAGAGAAGCGTAAGATCGACGATCTGTTCCGGGTGATGCGGGCGGAGAAGATCCAGATGGTTATCGTCGTGGACGAATACGGCCAGACGGCCGGCCTGGTGGCACTGGAGGATATTCTGGAGGAAATCGTCGGCAATATAGAGGATGAATACGACGAAGAGGCAAGATATATTGTCAGACATGACGTGGACAGCTACGTAATCCAGGGCAAGATGCCGCTGGAGGAGCTGGAGGATCAGCTTAAGATCAGCTTTGACGAAGAACCCTTCGATACGGTCAACGGTTTCGTGATCTCCAGACTGGAGCATATACCGGAGGAGGGCGAAGATTTTGAGTTCGAATATGAAGGCTATATGTTCAGGATCCTGGAGGTAAAAGACCGCATGATCCAGAGCGTGCTGGCGGTTCCGAAGAAAGAGACGGAGACGGAATCGGAAGACTGAACCGCCGTCCCCCCGGCCGGCAGGTGTAAAAAGCAGCGCTATGGAATCCGGCAGGAATGCGGAATGCCGGGTTGAATACTCGCGGGATAAATGGTATGATAATTAGTTGTAATCCGGATCTGTGCAGCGACAGGCCGGGACAGAGACATTAGAGAAGACAAAGGAGACCAGCATATGTCAGGACATTCTAAATTTGCGAATATCAAACATAAGAAAGAGAAAAATGATGCTGCCAAGGGTAAGATCTTTACGATCATCGGCAGAGAGATCGCCGTTGCGGTGAAGGAGGGCGGACCGGATCCGGCCAATAACTTCAAGCTGGCGCAGGTGATCGCCAAGGCCAAGGCCAACAACATGCCCAACGACACGATCGACAGAGGTATCAAGAAGGCGGCCGGCGAGGGCGGCAATGTCAATTACAAATACGTTACCTATGAAGGATACGGGCCAAGCGGTATCGCCATTATCGTAGACGCCCTGACAGACAATGCCAACAGGACGGCGGCCAACGTGAGGAGTGCTTTCACGAAAGGACAGGGCAATGTGGGAACGCCCGGCTGTGTCTCTTTTATGTTCGACAAGAAGGGGCTGATCATCATTGACAAGGAAGACTGTGATATGGATGCGGATGATCTGATGATGACGGCGCTGGATGCGGGCGCGGAAGACTTTTCCGAGGAAGAGGACAGCTACGAGGTCTATACCGATCCGGACCAGTGGAGCGAGGTGGACGCGGCGCTTAAAGAAGCCGGCATCACACCGATCTCTTCGGAGGTGACGATGATCCCCCAGAACTGGGTGGCGCTGACCGATGAGACGGCGATCAAGAATCTGCAGAAGACGCTGGACCTGCTGGAGGACGACGATGATGTGCAGGCCGTGTACCATAACTGGGACGAGTAAGGAACAGCGGGCGGATCACAGGACGGGCTGTATGGTGGAGGTTTAGGATGATACCGGAACGGATTAAGGGGCTGCTTGAGCAGGCGGAAGTATGGATCGCCGCATTTAAGAAGGAAACCTACGAGGAATCTTTTCAAAAATATGTGGAAGAGTACAGGCCGGTGTGGGATACGACAGCGGCAGCCCTGCATGACGACAGACTGCTGCAGGAGCAGGAAGAGGAGAGGGCGCGTATCGCGGAGGCCTTCGTGCAGGGCGCGCGCGGGAGACTGGACGCTGTAAACGGCAGGACGAAGAAAGAGAAGCTGCAGTATGAGATGAACCTGTATATGGTGACCTATGTGCTGCCGGCTCTGCTTTGCTGGGAGGACTGCGGCGGCAGGCAGAAGGATGAGACGAAGCGGCTGACCGATATGATCTGCGGCAGGTGGCAGGAGGCTTTCGGTGCGCGTATCCAGGCGGCGGACTATGAAGTTATCCGGTCCGGGTTCAAACAGAAGCTGTGTTTTGTGACCACTGCGGTATGCCGCGGCTTAAACAAACCTGCAGACTGCCGGGAGATCAAGCTGATGAAGCAGTTCCGCGACGGCTATTTTTCCAGGAATGAAGAGGGCAGGCGGCTGATCGGGGAATATTATGATATCGCGCCCACGATCGTAAAGCGGATCGCGCGGGAGGCCAATCCCGGGGAAAAATATCTGTATTTGTGGAATACCTATATCAGAAAATGCGTGGATCTGATCTCAAGAGATGAAAACGAGCGGTGCGGGCGGCTGTACCGTTCCATGATGGCCGAGCTGAAAGAGGAGTATATGGTGACGGACAGACGCGGCCGCGAATGAAGAAAGGCAGGACTGCAAAGATGAGCAGACAGTATAAGAAGGAAACGATATGCATCCAGTCGGGATGGAAGCCGAAGAACGGGGAGCCTCGGGTGCTGCCGATTTGTCAGAGTACGACTTTCAAATATGAGTCTTCGGAGCAGATGGGGCGTCTTTTTGATCTGGAGGAGAACGGTTATTTCTACAGCAGGCTGCAGAACCCCACCAACGACTGTGTGGCGGCCAAGATCTGTGAGCTGGAGGGCGGCGTGGCGGCGATGCTCACTTCTTCCGGCCAGGCGGCATGTTACTATGCGGTGTTCAATATCTGCGAAGCGGGAGATCATGTGGTGCTTTCTTCTACCATATACGGTGGTACTTTTAATCTGCTCACCTGTACCATGAAAAAGATGGGGATCGAATGTACCGTGGTGGATCCGGATGCTCCGGAGGAAGAGATAGCGAAGGCCTTCAGGCCGAATACGAAGTGCATGTTTGCGGAGACCATCGCCAATCCGGCGCTGGTAGTTCTGGATATCGAGAAATTTGCGCGCCTTGCGCACGGGCATCAGGTGCCGCTGATCGTGGACAATACCTTTGCGACGCCGGTCAACTGCAATCCCTTCGAATGGGGCGCGGACATTGTAGTACATTCTACGACCAAATATATGGACGGCCACGCCATGGCAGTGGGCGGCTGTATTGTGGATTCAGGCAACTTCGACTGGGCGGCCTGCGGGGAGAAGTTCCCGGGACTGTGCACGCCGGATGCCTCTTATCACGGTATTACCTATACGGAGAAGTTCGGCCGGGCGGCCTATATCACCAAAGCCACGAGCCAGCTGATGCGCGATCTTGGTTCCATACAGTCGCCGCAGAACGCTTTTCTTTTGAACGTGGGGCTGGAGACGCTGCCCCTGCGTATGGAGCGGCATTGTTACAATGCGCAGAAGACGGCGGAATATCTGGCGCAGCATGACAAGGTGGCATGGGTCAATTATCCGGGTCTTGCAGGGAACCGTTACTACGAACTGGCGCAGAAGTATATGCCGAAGGGAACCTGCGGCGTCATCTCCTTCGGACTCAAAGGCGGCAGAAACGCGGCGGCAAAGATGATGGATCATCTGCAGCTGGCGGCGATCGTTACCCATGTGGCGGATGCGAGAACGAGCGTCCTGCATCCGGCAAGCCATACCCACAGGCAGATGAATGACGAACAGCTGCGGGAGGCGGGGGTTGCACCAGATCTGATCCGGTTGTCCGTGGGCCTGGAGCATATTGATGATATTATTGCAGATCTGGAGCAGGCGATCTCGCAGGTCTCTTAAGAAGGATAACTTGATTATGATTTATCGGAAAACATGGTTTAGCTATGTGCTGTGGATGGTCTTTACGATGCTGTGTGTCATATTCCTCGTTTTTGCGGGGAATTATGTCTGTGTAAGCTATTTTGCGGACGGCATGGCGCAGGTGGACGAGGCTTTGCGGCCGGTATTTGGCTTTGCGGCCGTGCTGGCTGCGGCTGCGGCATACTGGCTGATCCGGCCCATCGCCGGCAGGATCCGGAGAAGGTATGCGGGGAAAGCGTTCGCCGGCCGGATCATGGAGGAAATCGTGGTTACGGGGCTGCTTGCGCTGGGGCTTTTTGTGCGTATGGAGCGTGCCGGGACGTACACAAAACTGCAGGAGGCCGCCGGGAGCAGTATGCAGAACTTCCTGAGCGGGATGGAGTACTTCGACATGGCGGTGGTGACGACGGACGGTTTTACCGGGCCGGCTGCATACGGTAGCGCCTGGCTCTATGTGGCCTGTCTTTCGGTGGTTCTTTCTTTTCTCGGGAATAAGGCGGCTTCGGCGATCGTATTCCAGGTTTTTCTGCAGATGGCCGGGCTGGGGCTTGGCTACGCCGTGGCGAGAAGAAGCGCCGGACGGCTGCCGGCCTGTGTGGTGCTCCTTTATCTGGCCTGTTCGCCGGGATATCTGGAGATGCTTAAGAATCTGGGGCCCGAATGCCTTTTCTTCGATCTGTATCTGATCGTTATGCTGGTTGTTGTCGGTTTCCTTAAGGCATACTGTAAGAACCGGTGCGGGAGAGTGGCGGCGCTGGCCGGCGCGGCCGGGGCAGGAGCGCTGATTGGTATGCTGGGATATCTGGATCTGACGGCTTTTACGATTCTGGCGCTGGGGGCGGTCGTTGTCACGGGGAAGAAGAGCCGCACAAAGGAGGAGCCGGTGCGTAACGGCGGCGGTATCAGTGCGGCGGTGGCGGCGCTGATCCTGACAGGATGCGGGGCCGGATTCCTGGGCACGGCTGCGGCCGTCAGCTCCGGCAGCGGCATGGGACTTGTGGCACAGCTTACGCAGTGGGCGTCGGTGCATGTGTGGAATACGCGTACCTTCGGGTTTCGGCCGCTTTACCCTTATTCACTGGATATGCTTCTTTTTGGTGTGCTGGCGGTGCCGGCCTCGTTTCTTGTATTTGAATTTTTCCGCAGCGGCAGGGAGCAGAATTACATGCTTTGGATCCTGCTGTGCATCGCGGCGGCTCCTACACCGCTGGCGGTATTCGGGGTGCAGCCTTTTGGCCTGCTTTCCATGTATCTGTGGGGCGTGCTGGCCGGTCTGGGCCTGCAGAACTGCATATTCGGCGGGCAGGCCAGATTGATGCAGACGATGATCGAGGAGATCAACCAGGCCGCCGGGGAAATTGAAGCGGTAGAAGAAGCCGGCCAAATGCAGGAAGACAGGGAGAAGAATAAAGTCGAACTGATACAGGAAGGCGGAAAGAGAGACAAAGCCGAAGAAATTGAGGTGCTGGATCTGACGAAAGAAGAGACGCCGGAAGAGCAGCAGCAAGCAGAGGAACCGGTCAAGAAACCGCGCTATATCAAGAATCCGCTGCCGCTGCCGAAGAAACACGTGCGCAGGCAGATGGATTATCAGTATACCGTCGATGATAAGGACATGAACTACGATGTGGAAGTAGGCGACGATGACGATTTCGACTTATGACCGTTTCGGTAAAGCTGCCGTTGTACCAGATACCGGATTTTTCGGGCATGTCAATGGATCAGAAAATGTATAATTATCGAGAAGATAACGCAAACTATGAGAGAATCACGGAATGAATGTGGTTCTCTTATTTTAGTTTTCGGAGGTATGGGATGGGCAACAAAGAGAATAAACAGAACAAGAATTCCAAAAAGGAAGAGAAGCGGGAGGATCAGGAAAAGCAGCAGGACAAGGAGCAGCACCGGGACGAACGGATCGAAGCGAACGGTCAGGTCACACTGGATGAGAACGACAAGCATCACAAAATACATCTGATCACGATCATCGGGGAAATCGAAGGGCATGACAATTTGAGCAGTTCTTCCAAGACGACCAAATACGAGCATGTACTGCCTCAGCTGGCGGCAATCGAGGACAGCAGGGATATAGACGGGGTGCTGATTCTGCTCAATACGATGGGTGGTGATGTGGAGGCGGGACTGGCCATCGCGGAGATGATCGCTTCCATAAGCAAGCCTACGATCTCGCTTGTGCTTGGCGGAAGCCACTCCATCGGCGTGCCGATCGCGGTCAGCACGGATTATTCTTATATCGTGCCAACGGGAACGATGGTGATCCATCCGGTAAGGCTTACGGGTATGGTGATCGGCGTACAGCAGACTTTTGACTATTTCAGGCAGATTCAGAACCGCATCACGGGATTTGTGTGCGAACACTGTAAGATCTCCAAGACAAGGATTGAGGAACTGATGATGGAGACCGGGGTATTGACCAAGGACGTGGGAACGATCCTCGTAGGACAGGAAGCCGTGGAAGAGGGGATTATCTGCGAGGTGGGCGGTATCAAGGATGCGATCGCCAGGTTGCATGAGATGATAGACAGGAGACTGGCGTCCGGGAACGGCGGATGCGGCAGCCGGACAGCCGACACAAAATAAAGGATGACAAGCGAAAATGAAAATGCTATACTATATGGAGTCTTATTTTGATACGGAGGCATGATAATGGCATCAGGTCAGGGAGGAAATCGCTCTTCCGCTAAGAAAAAAACGGGGACTTCAGGCAGAAGTACGGCTAAAAACAGAAATACACAGACGAGAAAGAGGAATACCACCAGTAAAAATACGCACGCAGAGCCAATGGATGTAGCAATCCGCAACGAGATATTACTGATCGTGTTTCTTGCGCTTGCGATCATCCTTTTTCTTTGCAATTTCGGCGTGGTCGGCAAGGCCGGCGATATGGTCAGCGGCGTGATGTTCGGCATATTCGGTCTGCTGGCATATATTGCGCCTGCGATCATATTCCTGGCGATCGCTTTCGGCATGATCAATGCAGGGAATAACATCGCGGTCAGGAAGCTGGTCGCCGGGGTAGTGCTCTTCGTGCTGGTCAGTATGATGTGCGAGCTTTTTGCCACCGAGCAGGCAGAGAGCTGGCAGTTGAAGGAGATCTATCTGCGCTGCAGCCAGAATCATAATGGGGGCGGTGTGATAGCAGGGTCTCTGTTGTATGCTTCCCGTAAGTTTTTGGGCATGGTGGGGACCGTGCTGGCGATTCTTGTGCTGGGCGTGATCTGTATGGTGATCGTCACGGAGAAATCGTTTATCGGCGGGGTGACGAAGCAGGGCCGCAGGATGTACGAGCGTTCCATGGAGGACGCCGAGTACCGCAGAGAGCGGGCGCAGGAGAGGCGCCAGGCGCTGGAGGAGAAGCGTGCCAGGGCAGAAGAGAAACGCGCAAGGGCACAGGAAGAGCGCAGGCTGCGGGAAGAAGAGCTGGAGAACGAGAAGATTCTGCGCATGGATAAGAAGGTGACCGGCGTCATGCTCAATACGGCGCTGGATAAAGATAAGAAGAAAGAGCCTGTGGAGAAGATACGGGACGATATTCATGAGATCACGCTGCAGCTGCCGGAAGAAGAGGCGTTTGCGGCAGATGAGGCGCCGGCGGTTAAGGACAGAAATTCCAGACATTACATAGAAAACGAGTCGGACGATCTGAGCGAGATCCGGATTCACGGGGCGGTCCCGGAAGAACAGGAGATTCCTCAGCAGCCGGAGGAGGCCGGATTCGAGGCTTTTATCCGGCAGGAGGAGGAACCGGCCATCCATCAGGGCGGCAGGACGGTCAATTCCCCGGCGCAGGATGCCGCCACAGAGCGTGCTTCCGCCGATACCGTCAGGGCAAAGGAACAGGATGCGGGACAGAAGACAGAGACGCCCAGACCTTATCAGTTCCCCTCCTACGAGCTTTTGACCAAGGCAAAGAACAACAACAGCGGAGATTCGGCCAGAGAGTTGAAGGAGACGGCCATGCATCTGCAGCAGACGCTGGCTACATTCGGCGTCAAGGTCACCATCACGGACATCAGTCAGGGGCCTTCGGTCACCCGCTACGAGATGCAGCCGGAGCAGGGGGTCAAGGTCAGCAAGATCGTCGGTCTGGCCGACGATATCAAGCTGAATCTGGCTGCTACGGATATCCGCATCGAGGCGCCGATACCGGGCAAAGCGGCTGTCGGCATAGAAGTACCGAACAAGGAGAATACGGCAGTGTCTTTCCGGGAACTGGTGGAGTCCAAAGAGTTCCGGGAGTTCCCCTCCAACCTCGCTTTTGCGGTGGGTAAAGACATCGGCGGCAAGATCGTGGTGACGGATATCGCCAAAATGCCCCATATGCTGATCGCGGGGGCTACCGGTTCCGGTAAGTCTGTCTGCATCAATACAATCATTATGGGTATTTTGTATAAGGCGAAGCCGGAAGACGTCAAGATGATCATGGTCGATCCGAAGGTGGTGGAGCTGAGTATCTATAACGGGATACCGCACCTGCTGGTTCCGGTGGTGACGGATCCGAAGAAGGCCGCTGCCGCGCTGCACTGGGGTGTGGCGGAGATGACGGACCGTTACAAGAAGTTTGCGGACTATAATGTCCGTGATCTTAAGGGTTATAATAAGAAGGTAGAGAGTATGCGGGAGGCCGGGGATCCTGAGGCGCCGGCGAAGCTGCCGCAGATTTTGATCATCGTGGACGAGCTGGCGGATCTGATGATGGTCTGTCCGGGAGAAGTGGAAGAATCGATCTGTCGTCTGGCGCAGCTTGCCAGAGCCTGCGGCATCCACCTGATCATTGCCACGCAGCGGCCGTCCGTGGATGTTATCACGGGACTGATCAAGGCGAATATGCCAAGCCGTGTGGCGTTCGCCGTATCCAGCGGCGTGGATTCGAGGACGATCCTGGATATGGTGGGAGCGGAGAAGCTGTTGGGAAAGGGCGATATGCTCTTTTATCCGCAGGGCTATCCGAAACCGGCGCGTATGCAGGGGGCCTTTGTCTCGGATAAAGAAGTGTCGGATGTGGTAGACTTTTTGAAGAATCAGGCTATCGGCAATGTCTACAGTGACGATATCGAAGAGAAGATCAAGAGTATCGGTGTCGGGACCGGGGCGGCCGGCGGTGGAGGGAACGCCGAGGGCGGTTCCGAGTACGACCAGTATTTTGCGGAGGCGGGCCGGTTTATCATTGATAAGGACAAGGCTTCCATCGGTATGCTGCAGAGAGTCTTTAAGATCGGTTTCAACCGGGCGGCGCGGATCATGGATCAGCTGTGCGAAGCGGGTGTCGTGGGAGAAGAAGAAGGCACCAAACCCCGTAAAGTGCTGATGAGCGCCGAAGAATTCGAGCAGTTTGTAGAAGAAGTGATATAGAGGAAAACGCCGGAAGTTCAAGGGTTTTCTGTCTTGATGGACAGGAGATGGCGCAGATAAAAAAAGAAAGGCAGGGACGCAGGATGGGCATGAAATCGGATATTGAGATCGCACAGGAGGCAAAGCTGCAGAATATTGTGGAGGTTGCCGGGAAGATCGGGATCGGGCCGGATGATCTGGAGCTGTACGGAAAGTACAAGGCCAAGATCTCGGACGAATATATGGAGCGTATACAGAGTAATCCTGACGGGAAACTGATTCTTGTGACGGCGATCAATCCCACGCCTGCGGGTGAGGGGAAGACGACTACGAGCGTAGGACTCGGACAGGCATTTGGCAGGCTCGGCCTTAAGGCCGTGATCGCGCTCAGAGAGCCTTCCCTCGGGCCCTGTTTCGGGATAAAGGGCGGCGCTGCCGGCGGCGGCTATGCACAGGTGGTGCCCATGGAAGATCTGAACCTGCATTTTACGGGGGATTTTCACGCGATCACCTCCGCCAACAATCTGCTGGCGGCCCTTTTGGACAATCATATCCAGCAGGGGAACGAGTTGCAGATCGACACCAGGCAGATCGTTTGGAAACGCTGTATGGACATGAATGACCGTGTGCTCAGAAATATTGTGGCGGGTCTGGGAAGCAAGGCGGACGGCGTGGTACGGGAGGATCATTTTGTGATCACGGTCGCTTCGGAGATCATGGCGATTCTCTGTCTTGCGGCGGATATGAAGGATTTAAAGGAGAGACTGGGAAGGATCATCGTAGCCTACAATCTCAAGGGTGAGCCGGTGACGGCGGCGGACCTGCAGGCTGTGGGCGCCATGGCTGCGCTGCTTAAGGACGCCATGAAGCCGAATCTGATCCAGACTCTGGAACATACGCCCGCACTTGTGCACGGAGGGCCTTTTGCCAATATAGCTCATGGCTGTAATTCGGTCCGGGCCACCAGGACGGCGCTCAAGATGGCCGACTATGTCATCACGGAGGCCGGTTTCGGCGCAGATCTGGGCGCGGAGAAGTTCTTTGATATCAAGTGCCGGATGGCGGGGCTTAAGCCGGATGCGGTCGTGCTGGTAGCCACCGTGCGTGCGCTGAAATACAACGGCGGCGTGGCCAAAGAGAACCTTTCCGGGGAGAATATGCAGGCGCTCCGTCAGGGAATCGGCAATCTGGAAAAGCACATTGAGAATCTTAGGCAATATGGTGTGCCGATCGTGGTGACCCTGAATTCTTTTGTGACGGATACGCAGGCGGAGACCGACTTTGTGAAGCGCTTCTGTGAGGAAAGAGGCTGTGAATTCGCTCTTTCGGAAGTGTGGGAGAAGGGCGGCGCCGGCGGCACCGAACTGGCGTCCAAAGTGCTTAAGACGCTGGAGGAAAAAGAGAGCCGTTTTGAAGTACTGTATGAAGATACCCTGTCTCTGCAGGAGAAGATAGAGACGATAGCGTCCAGAATCTATGGCGCCGACGGCGTGACTTATACGGCTGCGGCAGTGAAGCAGCTGCAGAATCTGGAGAAGCTGGGTTTCGGGAATCTGCCGGTCTGCATGGCCAAGACCCAGTATTCCCTGTCGGACGATCCGGCGCTTCTGGGCCGGCCGGCGGGCTTTCGCGTCAATGTGCGGGAGGCGTATGTATCGGCAGGCGCAGGATTTGTGGTGGTACTGACGGGTGCCGTGATGACGATGCCGGGACTGCCGAAGAGGCCGGCAGCCTGTCAGATCGACGTAGACGAAAATGGTAAGATAACAGGCCTGTTTTAACGAAAATGGAGGTAACTATGCCGCAGATCATAGACGGGAAGGCAATTTCTGCCCAGATCAAAGACGAATTGAAAAAGAAGGTTGAAGTGTTGAAAGAAACGCGGGGAATCTCCGTCTGCCTGGCCGTGATCCAGGTCGGCAGCGATCCGGCATCCACGGTGTACGTGGGCAACAAGAAGAAGGCGTGCGCGTATATCGGTATTGATTCTCTCTCTTATGAACTGCCGGAGGAGACGACGCAGGAGGAGCTTCTCACGCTGATCGGAGAACTGAACGGCAACAAAGAGGTGAACGGTATCCTCGTACAGCTGCCGCTGCCGGAACATATTGACGAAGATGCGGTTATCCGTGCAATCGATCCGAAGAAGGATGTGGACGGGTTCCATCCCCAGAGCGTGGGCGCTCTGTGCATCGGCCAGCCGGGGTTTGTATCCTGTACGCCGGCCGGCATCATCCAGCTGCTTAAGCGTTCCGGAATCGAGATCGCGGGCAGAGAGTGTGTCATCATCGGCCGGAGCAATATTGTGGGTAAACCGATGGCCCTGCTCCTTTTGCGGGAGAACGGCACCGTGACTGTTGCCCATTCCAGGACCGCGAATCTGCAGGAAGTGACAAAACGGGCTGATATTCTGGTCGTAGCCGTGGGCAGGCCGAAGATGATAACGAGAGACTACGTGAAAGAAGGCGCGGTCGTGATCGATGTCGGCATCCACAGAAACGAGTCCGGCAGGCTGTGCGGCGACGTGGATTATGAAGATGTGGCGCCGGTATGCAGTGCCATCACGCCTGTACCGGGCGGAGTGGGGCCGATGACGATCGCCATGCTGATGTATAATTGTGTGGAAGCAGGTACTGTCGGATAGAGGATAGAAAGGAACTGTTTATGAAGTGTCCACATTGCGGCAGTGAAATGGTCGAGGGACATCTGATCTGTGAGATCTGCGGGGAGGAGATCCGGATCGTACCCGATTTTGAGCCGGAAATAGAAAACAGCATAACGGAAACCTTGTCTACACTGGTGGCAGAACAGGATGGAGGAGACAGCGGGAAGACACAGCAGGCAGACACGGTGCAGGAAGAGGAAGAGGAAGAGGATGAGACCGGTCTGGAGGATATACCGCCGGACGGTCGTAAGATCTGGGTGATGGCGAGTCTTATCCTGTTTTTTGTCGTAGCGCTTGTGACGTACAGTGCGTATGCCTATCATATCCAGACGGTGGATTATCAGATCAATAAAGCCAGAGAGTATGCGGGCAGCGGCATGTATGCGGAGGCCATCGCCTGTCTGGAAGCGGCCTATGAGAAGAATCCGGAGGAAGTGGATCTGCTTTTTATGGAAGCGGATTACTACTATATACAGGAGGATAATGAGGCGGCGATCCGGGTGTTATACAAGGTAATAGAGAACGGGAATTTTCCATATGAGAAGGTGGAGGAAGCCTACGACAAGATCGTCACGATCTATGCCAATCAGGGATTGTACGGACAGATCAATGAGCTGCTGCGCAGCTGCCCGGAAGAAAGTATTGTAAATATGTTTCAGGGTTATATGGCCATGGAACCGGAATTCAGCTATGTAGAGGGCGACTACGCAGAGGTGATTCCTCTCAAGTTAAGCTCCAACACGTCCGGGACGATCTATTACACGACGGACGGCTCCAAACCCGATAAGCACAGTCAGATCTATACGGCGCCGCTTTTTCTGGAGGACGGGGAGCATGTGATCAGTGCTTTTTTTGTAAATGACTACGGTATCGAGAGTGAGATCGTCAGCAAGAAGTATGTCATCAACCTGTCTGTGCCGAACGCACCGGAGGTGGAACTGTACAGCGGAGAATATGCGGAACCGATGATGATCGTGGCCGAGGGCGTGGAGGGCTGCAAAATCTACTACACGACAGACGAATCCGAGCCGACGGCGGACAGCGTTCCCTATACAGGGCCGATCCCGATGCCTCTTGGCAGGACATTGTTTAAGTTCGTCAATATCAGTGAGGAGGGTGTGTCCAGTGAGGTGACCATGCGGACCTATACGCTGAAACTGCGGGATGCCATCCCTACCGATCAGGCGGTGGGCAGACTGGTGGAGCGCCTTGTGGAGACCGGCTATCTGGAGGATACGGCGGGGAACAGCAAACGGCTGAACGGTACGTTAAGCTACCAGTTCAGCTCCGTACTCGGAATTGACGGCAGCGGCTATTATACGATCAACGAATACTATGATGACGGCACCGGGATGTTAAACAGGACCGACAAGGTATTTCTGGTGCAGATCCATACAGGAGAGGCGGCGCAGCTGGGATACGACGAGAAGGGGAACTTCACAGCGGTGGCGCTTGGATGAAATAACAGTTGCAAAATGTACAGAGTTACATTATTATTAGTAAGATGTCAAAAAGACGCGTATTATGATAGAGCAGGGAGTAAGATCGAGTTAGGAGGATAAGCGGCGATGTACAGGATAGTAAAAGCAGAAGAACTGACGACGAACATCTATCTGATGGATGTCGAGGCACCCCGGGCTGCCAGAGCATGCCAGCCGGGACAGTTTGTCATTGTCAGGACCGATGAGGACGGAGAGCGTATTCCGTTGACGATATGTGATTACAACAGGGAAGCCGGAACGGTAACGATCGTGTTTCAGGTGGTCGGTGCGGCTACCGAGATGATGAAGAATCTGAAAGCCGGCGACAGCTTCCATGATTTCGTGGGACCGCTGGGCTGTCCTTCGGAGCTGATTCATGAAGAGATCGAGAGTCTGCGTACAAAGAAGATCCTCTTTGTGGCGGGCGGTCTGGGGACGGCGCCTGTCTATCCGCAGGTGAAGTGGCTGCATGAGCAGGGTGTGGCGGCGGATGTGATCGTAGGTGCGAAGACGAAGGATCTGCTGATCATGGAAGAAGAGATGAAGGCGGTTGCAGGGAATCTCTATATCACCACAGACGATGGTTCTTATGGCAGAAGCGGCATGGTCACGAAGGTGATCGACGATCTGATCGGGGAGGAAGGAAAGACATACGATGTGTGTATCGCCATCGGTCCCATGATCATGATGAAATTTGTCTGCCTTACAACGAAAAAATATGATCTGCCTACGGTGGTGAGCATGAACCCGATCATGGTGGACGGCACAGGTATGTGCGGCGCCTGCAGGCTGACAGTGGACGGAGAAGTGAAGTTTGCATGTGTGGACGGGCCTGAATTCGACGGCCACAAGGTGGATTTTGACCAGGCGATGAAACGCCAGCAGATGTATAAGACGAAAGAAGGAAGAGCATTTTTGAAAGCCCGGGAGGGCAATACCCATCACGGCGGGTGCGGAAACTGTGCGGATGAGGCATAGTGTCGGGGAGAATGGGAGATCTGGTCAGGAAAGGAGCAGGATTACGACAATGGTAGCAGATGTGTTAAAGAAAGTACCTGTCCGCGAGCAGGATGCGAAAGAGCGTGCAACGAATTTCGAGGAAGTATGTCTCGGATATGATAAAGAAGAAGCGATGTGTGAGGCGACCCGCTGTATTAACTGCAAGAATGCGCAGTGTATCAAGGGATGCCCCGTGGCCATTGATATTCCGGGCTTCATCGAGAAGGTGAAGGAGGGCGATATCGAGGCGGCTTATCAGGTGATCAGCGAGTCATCGGCGCTGCCGGCGGTGTGTGGGCGTGTCTGCCCGCAGGAGAGCCAGTGCGAGGGCAAATGTATCCGCGGTATCAAGGGCGAGCCGGTCTCCATCGGCAAGCTGGAGCGTTTCGTGGCAGACTGGGCGAGAGAGAACAACATCAAGCCGGAAGGCGCCAGGGAGAAGAAGGATAAGAAGGTGGCGGTGATCGGATCCGGACCGGCAGGACTGACCTGTGCCGGAGATCTGGCGAAAGCAGGCTACGAGGTGACGATCTTCGAGGCGCTGCATGAGCCGGGCGGTGTGCTGGTATACGGTATACCGGAATTCCGTCTTCCCAAGGAAGCCGTGGTTGCCAAAGAGATCGAGAACGTGCGCGCATTGGGCGTTAAGATTGAGACCAACGTGGTAGTGGGCAAATCCGTGACCATCGACGAACTGCTGGAAGAGGAAGGATTTGACGCGGTATTTATCGGTTCCGGTGCGGGTCTTCCCAAGTTCATGGGTATTCCCGGCGAGCAGGCCAACGGTGTCTTCTCGGCCAATGAATATCTGACGAGAAGCAATCTGATGAAGGCTTTTGACGAGGAGTCCAACACCCCGATCATGCGCGGGCAGAAGGTGGCTGTCGTGGGCGGCGGCAATGTGGCGATGGATGCCGCGAGGATGGCGCTGCGTCTCGGGGCCGAGGTACATATCGTATACCGCAGGAGCGAGGAAGAGCTGCCGGCCCGTGTGGAGGAAGTGCACCACGCGAAGGAGGAAGGCATTATCTTTGATCTTTTGACCAATCCGACGGAGATTCTTGTCGACGAGGACGGATGGGTTTCCGGGATCAGATGCGTCAGGATGGAACTCGGTGAGCCGGACGCCTCCGGCAGAAGGCGGCCGGTGGTGATCGAAGGTTCCGAATTTACGATGGAAGTGGATACGGTCATCATGTCTCTGGGTACTTCTCCCAATCCGCTTATTTCTTCCACGACCAGAGGACTGGAAGTCAATAAATATAAATGTATCGTGGCGGAAGAGGAATTCGGCAAAACATCCAGGGAAGGTGTGTATGCCGGCGGCGATGCGGTCACGGGAGCAGCGACGGTGATCCTTGCCATGGGTGCCGGCAAAGCTGCGGCGAAAGGAATCGACGAGTATTTGAGCAAATAGAAGAGTTATAGAAAGAGTCTGTCGGGTGGCAGGCTCTTTTCCGTGGTTAGGAAAATCTTAATAATTTAGATAGTAGTTTGTTAAGGAATGTCTGTTATAATAAGAGTGGAATACAGGAAGGAATCTGCGAACGTCCGACGCGGGACGGAGAAAGGTTGTGTGATATATGAATCTGATGGAGAGAAATCATCGTGAGGAGGAACCGGACTGGAGAGAAGATATCAGATCCGAGAGAATGGAAGAAGGTGAGGAGCAGGAAGACGATCTTCGGGTGGAGGATCTGGATGCGGAAGATGCACCTGATGAAGAGATGGCAGAAGGCGGCCTGCACGGCCTGCTGCAAAAGCCCTACATGACATCGGTGCTTCTGGGCGTGATCGTGCTGCTTCTGGTATGTATCATCGTACTGCTTGTGCTTATGCCGGGCAGAAGGAAGGCGGCGGATACAGGAAGCAGCCTGCAGCAGAACATCACGGATTATGCGCAGGAACAGAAGCTGAATGATGTGGTGAAGGACGTGTCGGGGGAAGCGGTTGTCGTCAAGGTGCCGGAACAGGATGAGGCGCAGGACGGACAGGGAGACGGGACGATACAGGAGCAGGCGCCGGCAGAAGAGCCGGAGGAGCCGCCGGTGAGTGACGATTTCGTGTCGGCGGACGGTGACAAGACGGCGGTGGTCGTTGATATTGAAGATGAAAATGACGTGGCCTATACGAAGGAATTTATCCTGAATGAGGCGCTGCCTTATTTTGCGGACAACAATCAGGATGCGATCTGGGATCTGGCCCACCTGAAACGGTATGTGAAGCTGTCTGCACAGCTGGAAGGCACCGGGCAGTATTATTATATGGGCGATGTGAATGCAAATGGCAGACCCGAGGGCAAGGGGCTTGCGATCTATGAGAAGAACAGCTATTATTACGGCGGCTGGTCCGACGGGAGCAGGAGCGGTGAAGGCATGTGGTTTAAGTTCTATATCGGACAGCGGGACAAAGAAAATGCCATGGGCAAGTATATGGCCCACAGCTATTCCGGCAGCTGGGCGAATGATCTGCCAAACGGGCAGGGGGCTGAGCACTATGATGTGGACATCTCCAAACTGAAAATGCGCGAGAGGATCCTGCAGAATGTAGTCGGCAATTTCACCGACGGTCTGTATGACGGGGAGTTGTACGCCAATACGGTGGATTACACGGGCAATGTGGAGGAATGGAGCGGTGTCACGACACGGGGCGTGTTCACGTTGTGGAGAGATATGAGCGCCATCGGCGAGTGTTCGGTATGGCGCAAAAACGACGATCCGAACCTCTGTATGGACATCGATAAGTCGGAGAATAAGAATCAGGGAATCCGGGAACTGCTGAAACTGGACATAAAGTAGAAGTTAATATTGCAATTCGTGCAAAATGATTATAAAATAAACTTGTGTGGTGGGAATTTTAGGCATAATGGTTAGGCATTTGAGGAAAGCACTTAAGACAAAGCCGAATTGCAATAAGGAGAGTGAAAGATATGCCCTGGTGTCCGGTTTGTAAGAATGAGTACAGAGAAGGAATTGAACGCTGCGCGGAGTGCAAAGTCACCCTGGTGGACAGTCTGGAGGAAGAGACTGCGAGCGGGGAACAGGAGAGGAAGGCTGAGCGGGAGAAGCTGGCACGCCTGCAGGCCATGATTGCCGCGCAGGAGCAGGGACAACAGGAAGACGATGAGGAGGAGGCTGCACAGAGCAACTCCTGGCATCCTTATCAGAACAGTGCGGCGAAGGCGGAGGATAACAGGTCTTCCGGCTACATGTTGCTTTTTGTCGGCATTGTGGGATTTGTTGCGGTGCTGCTGATCTTTTTAGGGGTGATTCCGCTTTACCAGAGCGGCAGCACTACAAGATATCTTGTGTGCGGCGTTATGGGAGCGATGTTTGTTCTTTTCATCGTATTCGGTGTCGTGTCCATGCGCAACTCCAGGATCCTGCTCGTGAAGGCGAAGTCCGAGGACTCTCTGCTCGGAGAACTGACGAAATGGTGTGAGGGCAATCTCACTGCCGGGATGGTGGACGAGGCTCTTTTTGAGGACGGGACAGGGGAGGAACAGAAATATTTCCTGCGCACGGACAGGATCAAGCAGATCATCAGTAACAAGTTTATGAATCTGGACGAGGCTTTTCTGGAACATTTTGTGGATGAATATTATCAGAGGTTGTTTGAAGACGAATGAAGATCACAGTCATTGCGGCAGGCAAAATAAAAGAGAAATTCTACAGGGATGCCGTGGCGGAGTATGAGAAGCGGCTGAGTCGATACTGTAAGTTTCAGATCATTCAGGTGGAGGATGAGAAGACGCCGGACAGAGCGTCGGCTGCCCTGGAACAGGCGGTGCGCCGGAAGGAAGCGGAGCGGATCCTGAAATATCTCAGGGAGGACGCTTATGTGATCACACTGGAGATTCAGGGCAGAGAATACGATTCGGAATCTTTTGCCGGCGAACTGGAAAGGCTCGCGACGCAGGGGGTCAGTCATATTCAGTTTGTCATAGGAGGATCCCTGGGGCTGCATGAAGAGATAAGTAAGAAGGCTGACCATGCGGTCAGCTTTTCTAAAATGACCTTTCCGCACCAGTTGATGCGTGTCATTTTACTGGAGCAGATCTACAGAGGCTACCGGATCATCAACGGGGAGCCGTATCATAAGTGAGGCAAAAGGGCGGCTTGCTTTACGAAGGGAGAAGGAGCATTCCCAAAGGACAGGTCCAATGCCGTATGATCTGTACGGACGATTCTGCAATGCCGAAAGTTGGTATAAAGGGCTGTGGTTGCACATATAGTGAAATATGAGAAGGAACAGCCGAAAATTATCCATACCAACCTTATCCGGTTCCAAAGAGCTGATCGTGGAATCCTTAAAACTTCCGAAAGATACGATGCTGGGAGCATCAATCGTTACGCTTACCGGAAACCGGGAGGCGTTTATCGAAAACTATAAAGGAATCCTGGAATATACGAAGGAACTGATCGTACTGCAGGGCAAGAACAGTAAGATATGTTTCGAGGGCAGGCAGTTGGCGATTGAGTACTATACCAATGAAGATATGAAGATCAGCGGCAGCATTGATGCCGTCCGCTATATCTGAGACGAGTGAGCCGAAACATAAGATCTATGGAGGTAGGTATGCTTCATTGGGTACAATATATACGGGGTTACGTGACGATCAAAGTGTGGGGATACTCCACGGAGAGGCTGCTGAATCTGTGCGGCAATCATGATATTCTGGTGTGGGATATTGTCAATTACGGCGAATATGATACCATGAATATCAGCGTGCGAGGCTTTTTTGCATTGAAACCGCTGTTGAAGAAGACCGGAACCAGGGCAGCCATTGTCAGAAAATATGGACTGCCTTTTTTTATGTCTAAAATGCAGAAGCGGAAGATGTTCGTGGCTGGACTGCTCTGCTGTCTGCTGTTCTGGATGCTGACAGCCGGTTATATCTGGAATATCGAGATCGTGGGCAACTATGTGCTGACTGAGGATGTGCTTTTGGACTATCTGGAAGAAAAAGAGGTACATGTGGCCATGAAGAAGAGCCGGCTGCAGATCGAGGAGCTGGAGAAGGCGCTGCGGGAAGATTATGACGTCATTACATGGACTTCCGTGCAGATCAAGGGCACAACGTTGTGCATTTACATAAAGGAAAACGAAATGCCGGAATATGACCAGACCGGTCAAGCGGATGAGGGAACGGGAACGGACCTGATCGCCACAAGGTCAGGGGTCGTGTCTTATATCATCACGCGGAGCGGCGTGCCGCAGGTGGCGCCTGGGGACACGGTGGAAAAGGGGGATGTGCTGATCAGCGGCGCGGTGCCGGTCTACAACGAGGACACTACGGTCAGGAAGTACCAGATGGTTCAGGCAGACGCGGATATTCTGCTGCGCTATACGGAATCGGTTTCCGTAAAAAAGGATATTCTGTATGAAGAGAAATGCTATTCGGGCAGGCAGAAGAAGATGTTCATGGTTGGCATAAACGACAGAGAGTGGAATCTCGGACTGGGCAGGATTCCCTATGGGGAGTATGATATCAGCGGTGAGAAGAAGCAGGTGCGTCTGCTGGACCGCCTGTATCTGCCTGTTTTTTACGGCAGTAAGACGGTACAGGAATACGAAATGGTGCAGCGGAATCATACGGAAGAGGAAATGAATGCACTTATGCAGGAGGAGTGGCGAAAAATTATAACAACTTTGGAGGAAAAAGGGGTACAAATTACAGAAAAAAATGTTACAATAAAAAAGACTGATGCTGATTGGGTATTGCATGCCCGCATGGAACTGGAGGAGGCGGCAGTGCAGACAGCGCCATCGAAGACCGTAGCGGAGGAAGAGACGTCAACGGAAGAAGGGGAACAGCCGGCAGAGGAAGGACAGCAGGCGACGGAGGAACAGCCGGTGGAAGACTGACTGTCAGCGGAAGAACAGTCAGTGGAAGAATGACAGTCAGCGAAGAAATAAGGCATAACCGCCCGGATCCGGGAAGCGAAGAACGGAGGGCGGACGCAGAATGGAGAGGCTTAAGGACAAATGGATGCATTTACGATCAATATAGAGATGCCAGTGGAGCATATGCAGAATCTTTTTGGCAGGAAGGATGCCTATATCAAGAAGATCGAGGACGATCTGCATGTGATGATTGTGGACCGGGACGGAACCGTGAGGATCAGCGGAGAACGGGAAGGGGTAATGAAGGCTGCGCATATCGTGCAGGAGCTTCTTACCCTGTCGGAGAGAGGCAATGTCCTCGAGGAACAGAATGTGGACTATGCGTTGGAGGTAGAGAAGGAGAGCGGCGGGGATGTCCTGCTGGAGATAGACAGCGACTGTATCTGCCATACTGTGAGCGGGAAGCCGATCAAACCCAAGACTCTGGGGCAGAAGAAATATGTGGATGCGATCCGGGATCATATGATCGTGTTCGGCATCGGACCGGCCGGGACGGGTAAGACCTATCTGGCCATGGCTATGGCCATCACGGCTTTTAAGAACAATGAAGTGAGCCGTATCATCCTTACCAGACCGGCGATTGAGGCAGGAGAGAAGCTGGGCTTTCTGCCGGGGGACCTGCAGAGTAAGGTGGATCCCTACCTGCGGCCTCTCTATGATGCGTTATACCAGATCATGGGAGCGGAGAGCTTTGCGAAGAATATGGAGAAGGGCCTGATCGAGGTGGCGCCGCTTGCTTATATGCGCGGGCGGACACTGGACAATGCCTACATCATTCTGGACGAGGCACAGAATACGACACCGGCCCAGATGAAGATGTTTCTGACCAGGATTGGTTTCGGCTCCAAGGTGGTGGTGACGGGCGATGCTTCTCAGAAGGATCTGGCGCCTGACACCAGATCAGGGCTGGACATTGCCGCCAGAGTGTTGTCGAAGATCGACGATATCGCCTTCTGCAAGCTGAGCAGCAAGGATGTCGTGCGGCATCCGCTGGTACAGAAGATCGTGAAGGCCTATGAGGATTACGAAGCGAGAGAGACAAGGCGCAGTGAACTAAAACAGAGAGACAGGAACTACAATCGTGGAAAAAAGTAAGAAGAACGTTTTCAAAAGAATATTGATCTTCGGCGTGATGTTTTTGCTGGCCGGGGGGATTGCCCTGGCGGGGAGTTATATGTATCAGCCCGGGACGGACATGCTCATCCGCAACACGGTGATGGCACTGGCCGGAACCGGTATCGTGATCTATGCGTATCTGCTGAGCGAGGTGCTGGGGCTCTTTTTGTACCGCAATGAGGGGAAATACGGGCAGTTTGCGGTGGTGTATCTGGGCAGTCTGCTGGCGGCGGTCTTTTTTCCGTGCCTGCCGGTGACGGGCTGGCCTTTTCTGGTGCTCTTCGTCCTTCTGGGCGTATTCAGCAACTGTATAACGGGTATGGCGGCGGGCAGTGTGTGTCTGCTCCTCGCAGTCAATTTTACGGGCGGCGATGTGGCCGTTTTCTGGCTCTATTTCATAAGCGGGCTGGCGGGGATCCTTATGTTCAGCAATCTGAATGACGACTTTCTGGTGGGGATGCCGGTCATTGTCTCCCTGCTTGTGCTGGTTCTCTGCCTGACGGCCAACGTGGTCCTTTTTTCCAGGGATCCGCTTGCCGTGTCGCAGTTTACGATTCCGGCGATGAATCTGATGATCTGCTGTATCCTGCTGCTGGTCATCCTCAAGGCATTCAGCACTTCGGTCATTCATAAGGACCGGGAGAAATATATGGAGATCAACGACCCGGAGTGTCCGCTTTTGGTGCAGTTAAAGGATATGTCCAAAGAAGAATATTATCATGCGGTACACACGGCCTATCTGGGAGACCGGATCGCCAGACGGCTGCAGCTCGATGATGCGGCGGTCAAAGCCTGCGGGTATTATCACAGGATCGGCAAACTGAAAGGGGAGAACACCTGGGAGAATGTGGCGGCCATCTGCGATGAATATCATTTTCCGGTCAACACGAAGCGAATCCTTAAAGAATATGTGGACGGAACGGAGAAGGTGGTGTCGAAGGAGACGATCGTGGTATTGTTTTCCGACTGCATTGTGTCCTCTATCCTCTATCTTTTTGAGAAGGATCCGAAGGCGCAGCTGAACTATAAACAGCTGATCGACACGGTCTTTAAGAAAAAACTGGAGACGGACGAGCTGTGGTGCAACGAGATCTCGCTGGCGCAGCTTTCGGAGATGAAGAAAATATTTGTCGAGGAGAAACTGTATTATGACTTCTTACGTTGAAAATGAAACGGATGTGGAATTTCCCTTTGACGCACAGGAAGTGCTGGAGAAGATCATGGAAACGGTCACGGAAATGGAACACTGTCCTTATGAGACGACAGTCAGTCTTCTACTGACAGATAATGCCGGCATCCGTATATATAACAGGCAGTACAGAGAGATAGACCGGGAGACGGATGTGCTTTCTTTTCCGAATATAGCGTTTGAGAAGGCGGGTGACTTCTCTGCGGCGGAAGCAGATGAGGCGGACTGTTTTGATCCCGACAGCGGGGAACTTCTGTTGGGCGACATCATCCTCTCGGTGGAGCGGACGGCGTCGCAGGCGGAGGAATACGGGCATTCGCTTCTGCGGGAATTTGCTTTTCTGACGGCGCACAGTATGTTCCATCTGTGCGGCTATGACCATATGGAGCCGCAGGAGGCGGCCGTGATGGAACAGAAACAGGAAGAAGCGCTTTTGCGGCTTGGCATCACGCGGGAACTGCAGAGGGCAGAGGAAACGCCTGCGGCAGAGAAAGGTGCGCAGGTCTTGGACACGTAAGACAGACCACTGTGAGGTAAGATACATTATGAGATTACAAATGAGAGACGGTTCCCGCAAAGGATCGGTCATCGCGGGGATCAGAATGCCGTTTATCCAATCGGCGGGCGTTTTGTCCTATATACTGCTGCTTGTGATGCGCATTCCGCTTTCCCGGAACATCGGGGATGCGGGTATGGGCCTGTTCGCACCGGCGTTCGAGATTTTTCTGCTGGTCACTTTTCTGACGTCCTACAGCATGGCAGGGGTCATGACGGGCGTCATCCGCTACAGGGTGAAGCGGGAACAGCACAAGAATGCCAGACGGGTATTCGGGGCGGTATTTACGATGGATGTCCTGTTCAGTATTGTTGTGGCGGCGGGACTTGTTCTGGCTTCGGCGAAGATCGCGGATATTCTCGTGCTGGAGCCGGCCAGCCGTATGGCTATTCTGGCCGCTGCGCCGACGATCGTCTTTGCGGCGATCATCGGTACTTTCCGCGGCTATTTCAGCGGTTACGGGCTGGGGACACTGTCCGCGCATTCCCAGTACATAGAGAAGACAGCGATGATCTTCTGCACGCTGGCCTGCAGCGGTACCTTCTACAAATATGGCAACAAGGTGGCGGCACTTGTGCAGAGAAAAGAATACAGCTTTGCCTATGGAGCGCTGGGGGCCATGGTCGGCGTGATGCTGGCGCAGGTGATCACGGTAATCTATCTGCTGGCCGTCTATGTGCTCTTCTCCGGCGCAACCCGGGGCAAAGCGAAAGAGGATAACAGCAAAAGGGCAGAGACCAGGTTTTCCATTCAGCGCAATGTGCTGTTAAGCTGTCTGCCGACGGCGATCGTTGCGATCTTTACCAACCTGTTTATGCTGGTCGATCAGAGAATGTTCAACTACTGTATGAACAGGAGGGTGGAAGAACTGGGGGAGATCCGGACCGCAATGTGGGGCGCATTTTACAGCAAATTTGCCGTGTTGACCGGGGTGGCGGCAGCCATTTGTCTGCTGAGCGCATCTTCCATGACGGGCAGGATCAAAAATGCCTATGACCGGGAAGAGTACCGTATCATGCGGGAGCGCATGGGCAGGGCTGTGGGCAGGCTGTCCATGGTGGCCTTTCCGGTGGCGATCTATCTGGCGGCGCTGGCGGAGGCGGTGGTCAAGTGCCTGTTCAAAGGAGAAACGGAAGCGGTGGCGCCGTGGATACAGAAGGGCGCGGTGGTGATCGTGTTGTGCGGTTTTGGCTTTTTCTTTGCACAGCTTCTTTTGAAGCTGCATATGCTCTGGGAGCTTTTGATCTCGGTGCTGGTCTCTTTGGCTGTTCATCTGCTGACGGCTTATCTGTTCGTGCAGAAGGCACTGCTCGGCGCTGACGGCGTTATCTATGCGATGATTGCTTATTTCGCGGTCTTTGCCGGCCTGAATTTTGTGTTTCTGAGCAGGAATCTGAAATATCGGCAAAGCTGGCTGAGCGGGGTGGCCTTTCCGGCGGCGGCAGCCGTTGTGAGCGGGCTGGCGGTGATGCTGATCGGCCGGTTCATGCTGGAACCGGCGGGCGCGGTGGTGACGATCATTACCGGGATCGTTGCGGGGGTCTTTCTTGACCTGACGATGCTGATGGTCCTGCGGGTGATCGGGGAAGAAGAGCTGTCACGGATGCCGTTTGGCTTTTTCTTCATCATGTTTGGAAAGAACATCGGCGTTTTATAGAAGCCGGATACAAATTCGATAGATTTGGCATACATATTTGTCATACAACTGAATAAAAATTTTGAAATGACTGATACTGATTACAGGAAAATTCCTTCCGTTTTTTGTTGAGACATGACCGCGGGAAAGCCGCGGCATGCAGGAGCACAGGTTTTGTATTCAGGGATATTGCAGGCACAGGCGGCAGTATCTGCGGAGAGGTAAGGATGAAATTTGTAAGACGTGTCAGTCTTTTTCTTGTGATGTCCGTATTTATGCTGGGAGCAGGCGGATATACTGCCCTTAAGGCGGAGCAGTTTTTTTACCCGAACAGGCATCAGGAAAAAGCGGTGGATAGAGAGAGAGACGAGCGGGTGTATGACAATATGTGGGCATCCGGGGAGAATGCAAAAAAGGAACAGGTCATCGAGGCGGCGGTGGAGAAGATTCCGGTGGTGACGGCGGATACCATGTATCTGATCGAGGAGGTCAATCTTGTTGACGGTACGATCCGGGAGAAACAGGAAGCCGTGCCGGTAAAATATATCGGGCTGGACCGGGAAAGCCTGATCAGCGAACTGGAATCCTATGACCGGAATCCGCCGCTCACCGAACTGGAGATGGGGTTCGAGACCATCGAGCTGACGGCCTTTTCGAAGGACCGGGTCGTGATCTGCAAATACTATAAGGATGAGACGGAGAAGGGCTATTATCTGCTGGTGGAAGATCATTTTATTGTCGTGTATGAGGAGGACAGACAGCGGCTGCATATGAACACGGACATATTGCTGACGAGTCTGAACGACACGTTGAAGGCGGAGATCATACAGGGAAAATATATAGAAAATGAGGAGGAATTGTATAATTTTCTTGAATCTTATTCGAGTTGAGGATAAGATATAGGGAGTGTGGAAGTGGCAGATGACAGGAAAGGTGCGGGATATGGGCAGAAAAGTTGCCGTGGTGGGCGGTGGCGCGGCCGGGATGATGGCGGCCGTTCAGGCGGCCTATGCGGGTGCGCGGGTGACGGTATATGAGAGGAATGACAGGGTCGGGAAGAAGATTTTGTCTACGGGAAACGGGAAGTGCAATTTCTCGAATGAGGACATGCGCGCAGCCTGCTATTACGGCAGCGGGGCCGGATACGTGGACGGATTTTATAAGCAATTCGGGGTAGCGGAGACGAAGACGTTTTTCCGGGAGCTGGGGATGCGGATCAAGGACAGGAACGGTTACCTCTATCCGGCCAGTGAGCAGGCGGCCACGGTGCTGGATGTGCTGCGCTATGAGATGGAGCGGCTGGGGATAGAAATCTGTGCGGGCTGTCGTGTGACCGGTATTGACGGCCCGGGCAATCCGGGATGCCGTCTGACGCTGGAGACAGAGACCGCAGCATACAAAAAGAGAACCTATGATGCGGTGATACTGGCCTGCGGCGGCCGGGCGGTGCCAAAGACCGGGTCGGACGGCACCGGATTGGCGATGGCGAAACGGCTTGGGCACCGGATCGTGCCGACGGTACCGGCGCTTACGGCCCTGCGCTGCAGGGAGACTTTCTGGAAGCAGGTAGCGGGCGTGCGCTGTGAGGCGCGGCTGATGCTGTACATAGACGGAAATGGAGTCAGCAGCGTGCAGGGAGAACTGCAGTTGACGGATTACGGCATTTCCGGGATTCCGGTCTTTCAGTTCAGCAGGATTGCGGCGTATGCACTGCAGGAGGGAAGGACGGTTACGGTAAAGATCGATCTGATGCCGGATCCCGGTGCGGCAGACACACAAGAGGCTTTCTGGGCACAGCGGTGGGAACGGCAGAAAGGGCAGAGCATGGAACAGTTTGTGACCGGAACAGTCAATAAGAAGGTGGGGCTGCTTCTGCTGAAGCTGGCTGGGATCAGGGAGACGGAAACTGTCTGTGAGATCGAGGGGGCGCGGCGAAGGAAGCTGGAGCAGCTTTTTCATGCGTTTGAGGTGACTGTAAAGGGGACAAATTCTTTTGAGCAGGCGCAGGTATGTGCCGGCGGGGTGGATTTTGCGGAGGTTACGGACCGGCTTGAATCGGTCAGACGGCCGGGACTGTTTTTTGCAGGGGAAATGCTGGATATCGACGGGATCTGCGGCGGGTATAACCTGCAGTGGGCGTGGAGCAGCGGTGCGGTGGCCGGACGCGCGGCGGCCGGAAAGGCAGAGTTTTGCCCGAAGAAGGACAGGCGTCCGGATGCGGCGCATAAGATGCCGGACGGGAAGGACATGTGAGCTGATGGAGGAAAAGAAACGGAAAATGATTCGGATCAGCCAGATCAAGGTTCCGCTGGAACATACGCAGGAGGATATGCTGCGTAAGGCGGCCGCCCTGCTGCGTATCGCCCCGTCGGCGATCCTGTCCTGGCAGATCGTTAAGAAGTCGATTGATGCCAGAAAGAAGCCGGAGATCTGGATCATATATGCGCTGGATGTAGCCGTGGCGTCGCCGAAGAAAGTACTTGCCGGGTGCCGGAGCAGGCAGGTACAGGCGGTGGAAGAGAAGGCATACAGGTTTCCGGCATCGGCTGACCGGATGCAGTCCGGGTACAGCAGGCCGGTTATCATCGGTACGGGGCCGGCAGGGCTGTTTTGCGGCTATCTGCTGGCGAAACATGGCTACCGGCCGCTGCTTCTGGAGCGGGGGCGCCCGGTGGAACAGCGTCAGGCGGATGTGGAGAAATTCTGGCGGGAAGGAGTGCTGGATCCGGCTTCCAACGTACAGTTCGGTGAAGGCGGTGCGGGCACTTTCTCGGACGGCAAGCTGAATACGCTGGTGAAGGACAAAGACGGCAGGAACAGAGAGGTTCTGCGGATTTTTGTGGAAAACGGCGCGCCGGAACAGATCCTGTATGAGGCAAAACCGCATATCGGCACGGATATCCTGATTTCCGTGGTGCGCAGCATGCGGGAACGGATCAGAAGCTGGGGCGGTGAGGTGCGGTTTGGCGCGCAGGTGACGGATCTGCTCTGCAGGGGTCAGCAGGTGACGGGTGTGGTTGTCAGCTGTCAGGAAAGGCAGGAGACAGGTGTGGCTGGCAGTTATCAGGAGGAGCAGAAGACAGACCTGGCTGGCAGCTGTCAGGAAAAGCAGGAGCCTGGAAGTGATTGTATACAGGCGTGTCATAAAGAAATCATTGAGAGTGAGATCGTCGTGCTGGCAGTGGGCCACAGTGCGCGGGATACCTTCGAGATGTTATATCGCAGGCAGGTGCCCATGGAGGCCAAGTCCTTTGCTGTAGGGCTGCGCATGGAACATCCGCGCAGAATGATCGACAGGATGCAGTACGCGGATGCGGACAATCCGTTGCTCCCGGCGGCCAGTTATAAGGTGACGGCTCAGACGTCTTTTGGAAGAGGGGTCTATTCGTTCTGTATGTGTCCGGGCGGTTATGTAGTCAACGCGTCCTCGGAGCCGGGGCGGCTGTGTGTGAACGGCATGAGCTACAGCGGCCGTGACGGGGCAAACAGCAACAGCGCCATGATCGTTACGGTGACGCCAAAAGATTACCCGGATCCAACGCCGCTGGGGGGCATCGCCTTTCAGCGGGAGCTGGAAGAGCGGGCATACCGGATCGGAAAAGGCGCTGTTCCGGTGGAGACATACGGAGCGTTCCGGCAGGCGGTAAAAGCCATTGCGGAACCAGACGGATCGGCTGTCAGGCAGTATGATCCGGATTTTGCACCGGCTATAAAAGGAAACTATCGTATGGCGCCGGTACACGACATTCTGCCGCCGGAACTCGGATGCGCTCTTGCAGAAGGGATTGACCTTATCGGTCAAACTGTACACGGGTTTTCGGACAGCGGAGCATATTTGTCCGGGGTGGAAAGCAGGACTTCTTCGCCGGTGCGGATCATGCGGGACGAGACGGGGCAGTCGGCTTTCAGAGGGCTTTATCCCTGCGGGGAAGGCGCCGGTTATGCGGGCGGCATCACTTCGGCGGCGATGGACGGTATGATGATCGCAGAGAAGATCGCAGTACGATTATTGGATAACAGAGGAGGGCACTATGCCGGAGATAACACAGTTTAGAGAGAAGATGAAAGATAAAAAGAGGATCGTGATCAAGATCGGTTCCTCGTCGCTGCAGCATGCCCAGACGGGAGATCTGGATTATACGAAACTGGATGTGCTGGTCAGGGAGCTGTGCGATATCAGAAACAGAGGCAAGGATGTGGTGCTGGTGACTTCCGGCGCCGTGGCGGTGGGCAGAAAAGCGGTGCTGAGGCAGGGAATCGACCAGGATGACCCGACGGCGGTAAAGCAGGCCTGTGCGGCGATCGGGCAGGCCAGACTGATGATGACCTACCAGAAGATCTTTGCCGAATATAACCAGGTGGCGGCGCAGATTCTGATGACGAAGAATACGATCATTGATAATCTGAACCGCTTCAACGCGCGCAACACCTTCGCCGAACTGTTCAAGCTGGGCGTGGTGCCCATCGTCAATGAGAACGATACGGTTGCCACCTATGAGCTGGGAATTGGCGACAATGATACGCTGTCGGCCATCGTGGCGGCACTGATCGATGCGGACATGCTGATCCTGCTGTCGGATATCGACGGGCTCTATACCGACGATCCGCGGAAAAATCCGGCGGCGAAGTACATAGAGGTGGTGGAGAAGCTGACGGAAGAATTAATGGAAATGGGCAAGGCTTCCACCGGAAGCAGCTCCGGCACCGGCGGCATGAACACGAAACTGCAGGCAGCCCGGATCGCCGGCAATATGGGCGTGGATATGGTGATCGCGAACAGTGCGGACATCAAAGTGATACACCGGATCCTGGCCGGACAGAATATCGGAACGCTGTTTCTGGCGCATAAAGAGGACGGCTTCGATCTGCCGCTGTATGTGCAGCAGATGGCCCATGATTAAGCAAAAGCTGCAGGTTTTTGACAAAGTACAGGGAAAGAGAAAGTAAAGGCAAAGTACAGAGAAGGCAAAAGCAAAGTACAGAGATAGCAAAGGCAAAGTACAGAGAGAACAAAGGTAAAGTGCAGAGAAAGTAAAGACAAAGTAATGACAAAATAAAGGCAAAGTAGAGTCAGGCAGAGGGGAGCAGGGTATGAATGTCGAACAGATGACGGCCCGGATCAACGCGTTATATCATAAATCACAGGCGGAAGGATTGACGGCTGAGGAGAAGGAAGAACAAAAGCAGCTGCGCAGCGCTTATGTGGCCAATGTGCGGGCTAATTTAAGAGGACAGTTGAATCAAATCTCGATCGTGGAGAAGGACGGTTCCATCACGGATCTTGGGAAGAAGCACGGGCAGAAGGGAAACGGCGCAGATGACCAAGGGTGAGATCCGCCGGCAGATTCTGGCTGTCAGAGACGGTCTTCTGCCGGAAGAGAGAAGAAGGCTGGACCGGGAGATCGGGGAGAAGGTCCTTTCCTATCCGGCTTATCGGGAAGCGCAGATCATTCTTGCCTATGCAGGGTATCGCAGTGAAGTGGACACGATGCCTTTGATCAGGCAGGCCCTGACTGCGGGAAAGATTGTGTTTGCGCCGAAGGTCGCCGGAGAAGAGATGGAGTTCTGGCAGATTTTATCTGTCGGGGATCTGCATGACGGCTACCGGGGCATCCCGGAACCGGAGGAGCGTATGGCTTTGCCGGAATGGCTGCAGCGGCAGGGAGAAACCGTCTGCAAAGCGATGATGTGGATGCCGGGAGCGGTATTTGACAGGGAGAGACATCGCATCGGATACGGAAAAGGGTTTTACGACCGGTATCTGGCCAGGCTGCGCAGCACGGCAGTCTGTCAGGCGGACGGGAGGACAGGCTTGCATCTGACTACGGCGGCGCTTGCCTACGCCTGTCAGATCGTAACGCGTATTCCCAGCGAGGCGCACGATGTAAGACCGGATCTGGTGATCACGGAAGCCGCGCTGTACGGAGATACATGACAGGTGTTATAAGAGAGCGATACATATGAGGGGACATGATGAAGAAGACGATTATCGTCATGCCGGTAGCCAACGAGGAGGATACCATGGAGAAGATCCTGGACGAGATCCTTGCGCTGCCGTATGACAATCTGTATATTTATCCGGTGATAGACAGTTATTCCAAAGACCGGACGGAGGAGATCATCCGCAGGAAAGCTGCCTGCAATGACCGGGTAAAATGTATTTTTTACAGGGAATCGCGGGGTGTGATCAGCTGTTATCTGGAAGGATTCAGGCGGGCGCTTAAGGACGGCGCGGAGCAGATTCTGGAGATGGACGGAGGCGGCAGCCATCTGCCTGCGGAGATACCGCAGTTTCTTACAAAGCTGGAAGAAGGGTATGACTGTGTGTGGGGATCCCGTTTTATGGAGGGCGGTTCCATGCGCAGACAGCCGCTGTACAGACGGATCTTAAGCCAGGGCGGTACTTTTCTGGCTAATTTTGTGCTGGGAACGAGATTGAAGGATATGACAAGCGGGTTTGAGGGTTTTTCGCGCCGGGTTCTGGAAGAGATGAATCTGGACGCCTTCTTGTCCACCGGGCATATGTATCAGACGGAGATGCGCTTTTACTGCCGGCATCTGCGGACGGTGGAGGTGCCGATCCATTATACCGGGACGGCTTCCAGCCTGAAAGGCAGTTCCGTGACGGAGGCGCTCAGGCTGCTGTTTCAGCTGAAAAAGAACGAGTGCCGGGTGATCCCGCCGCAGCACAGAGCAGCGGGAAAAAAGGAGTAAAGCATGGAAAGAGTAAACTATCTGATTCTCGGTGCCGGCCCTGCCGGGTTGACACTGGCGAACAGACTGAAAGAGCTGGGAGAGACTTCTTTTCTGGTATTGGAAAAGGAAGCCGAGGCGGGGGGCCTGTGCCGTTCTGTGATGGTGGACGGCAGCCCTTTTGATATCGGCGGCGGGCATTTTCTCGATGTGAGAAGGCCAAAGGTCAACGAGTTCCTGTTCCGGTTCCTGCCGCAGGAGGAGTGGTCGCTCTTTGCGCGGGACAGCCGGATCCGGATAGAGGGCGTGGAGGTAGGCCATCCGCTGGAAGCCAATATCTGGCAGCTTGCGCTGCCCGAACAGGTGGCGTACCTGACTTCCATAGCGAAGGCGGGCTGCAATCTGGAACAGCCTGTGCCAAAACGGTTCGTGGAGTGGATCGTCTGGAAGCTGGGACAGCGGATCGCCGACCGCTATATGCTGCCTTATAATCAGAAGATGTTTGCGGATGAGCTTGACGAGCTTGGAACCTACTGGCTGGAGAAGCTCCCGAATGTGAGTTTCGAAGAGACGTTGCTTTCCTGTCTGACCCACAGGCCTTACGGGACGCAGCCGGGCCACGCTTCCTTCTACTATCCGAAACGATACGGTTACGGGGAAGTATGGCTGCGGATGGCCGGAGCACTGGGGCCGAAGGTGCTGTACAAAACGGAGGTGACGGAGCTTTGCTGTGAAGAACGTCTGGTGCGGACGAAGGCCGGGGAGGTGTTTGCGGCGCAGCATATCGTGACTACGGTGCCCTGGCGGAGCTTTGAGCGGATTGACGGTATGCCGGAAGAGATCAGAGGGCTTGTGCCGAAACTGCGGTCCAGCGCCATAGAGACCCGGTATGTGCCAAAGCAGCTGCCAACAGAGGCGCAGTGGATCTACGAACCGGATCTTAAGATCCCGTGGCACCGGATACTGGTAAGGCACAATTTCTGTCCGGGAAGCAGAGGATACTGGCTGGAGACGCGCGAAAGCCGGGTGGCGATGTTTGAAGAGGCCGGGGCAGGATTTCCCGGTGGCACGGCATATGACGGGACAGGAAGCGGAGCGGAAGACGCCGCGTATCACTATCTGAATGCGTATGCTTATCCGTTAAATACGATCGGCAAGCCGGAGGCAATGGAGAAGCTGCTTGCATTCTGTGAAGACAGGCACATACATGGGCTGGGGCGCTGGGGCGAACACTGCCACTATAATTCCGACGTGGTGGTGGAACTTGCCATGCAGATGGCGGAGAAACTGGTGCAGAGAACAGAGAAATAAGGAACAGGGAAATGAAAAAAACAACAATTCGCAACTTGATCTACAGTTTAATCGTGCTTATGCTGTTTGGCGCCGTAATGCTGGTGCTGACCCGCACGGCGCAGAACGGGATGGAGACCACACAGATCCTGCCGCAGATCAATCCGGATCCGGTGTATGTCACCTGTGAGGCGGGGGAGACGCTGGAGGTGACGCTGACGGCGAAGGAAGATTTTCAGGCGAGCGGGTTTCAGGTCCTGCTGGTGAACATAGCACAGGACAGCAGGGGGACGGTTCGCTTTGCGGTGACGGACGAGGATTCCGGTATTCTGGTAAGCCAGGTGATCCCGGTGGAGACGATCACGCCGGGGAAGTGGTTTACGATCGACGGCGACATGACTTTTTCGGCGGGGCAGTCGTATGAGCTGACTGTCTTTGCGGACGGCAGTTCCCCGTACTTTATGCAGGTGCCTGCGGGGGCGGGCGACGTGCTGCCTTTTACCGCACAGGTCAGACAGGACGGAGAGATTCTGGAATGCGGCATTTCTCTTGGCGTCAACCGGGTGGAGCCTGTCCGGATGACCTACGGGGACATCTTTTATTATTCCATACCGGTTTCGGTGCTGCTTACCGTTACAGGGCTGCTCTGCATCTGGGCGGGCAGGCGCAGAGTGTGGGCGGCAGCGGACAGCCTCCGGCGGGTTCTTAACGGGATTGTAAAAAGATACGGCAACGAGCTGTTCCTTGTGCTGTTGTTCGGCGTGGTCTGTGTCAGCATCTATTCCAGGGCTTATCTGAAAGGCGCCTATATCTCTGCCGATTCCGCGGGGTATCTGCGGGAGGCGGTCAATCTGACGGCGGGATACGGATTTTCCTATGACGGGCTGGCGGGGTACGATACGTGGTTTGCCAACTGGCCGATCCTGTATCCGGTGCTGATCGCAGCGGTGATGCTCATTACCGGGGCAGAAGCCTATCTGGCGTCAAAGATCGTGGCCATGGTGACGGCGGGCCTGATCCTTGTGCTGCTGTACAAATGCTTTGGAAAGGATGCATGGCTGTACGGCCTGTGCCTGACCAATATCGGCTATCTGAATTTGAGCTATTACACATGGAGCGAGATTCCGTTCATGCTGTTTCTGCTCTGCTTTGCCCTGCTCTTTGCCAGGATCCTGCGTAAGGAGCGTCCGGCGCCCGGATGGTATGCGGCCCTTGGCATTGCCGGGATCTGCTGTTTCCTGACCAGATATTACGGTCTTTTCGTGTGGATCGTGACAGGGCTGTATCTGATCGTTCTGCTTGCGGAGTACAGGAAAAAAAGAGAGCGGGCGCTTTTGGCAAAGACGGCGGCACTGGCAGCGACGGCGCTGGTGTCCGGCGTTTTGAGCATGGGATATCTTTTTATGAACAAGGTGATGAACGGCATGGCGTCCGGCGTGAGCCGTACCATGTGGTGGGACGATTACCGGATTCTGACGGACGATCTGATCGAGAGCCTGCTGACAGAGTTTTTCAATATTTTTTCCATGCAGATACCGGAACTGGTGGAGGGCTTCCCCTACCGGATCAAGGTGTTTGTGGTGGTGGGAATCCTTTCGGGGATCGGCTGGCTGGTCGTGAAAAACTGCCGGCGCTTTACGAGAGAGTCCGTGTTGATCGTGCTGGCGGTAGTCTATGACGTGGTCTTTATCGCTGTCCGCTATGTGTCCTCTATGGACAGCTTTTATTTCCGCTTCTTCGAGCCGGCGACCTTCCTGCTGTGCATTGCGCTGATCGGTCTGGTCCTTCCCCGGCTGCGCGGTAAAAAGGGCTTCCACTACTTTGCGGGAATGGTGACGCTGCTTTTGATCACGGCGGTCTGGTCGATATTCGAGAACGGCGGCATGGACAGCCAGGACAATTACTATCTGGCGCTGGAGGAGCAGTGGAAAGAGGCCTATGCGGGCATCCCTGAAAAGTCGGTGGTGATCTTCAACGACATTGATTTCCGGTCGTCCTATTACCGGCCGGATGTGGTGGAGGGCACGATCACGCCGGGGGACGAGTTTACAGATCTGCAGCAGACTTATTACGGATCCGACTATCTGTGCATCCGCGCGGAGTTTGCGGCGGTGATGCTTGAGTCCGGAGAATACCACAGCAGTGTATCCGGGAAACTGCAAGAGGCTCTTACAGGCAAAAAGCCGGAAGAGTTCGTGGTGATATCGCTGCGGGAGTGACAGAACAGCCAAAATCAATAAAATAAGTATTCAGCCAACGGCTGCAGTATGCTATAATAACGGAAAATATGATATATAGAAACGAGGAAGCGTATGGAATATTTAGATGATTTGGGACAGAAAGCAGTTGCGGCAAAATATGTGCTGCAGAAGCTGACAACAGAGGAGAAGAACAGGGCGCTGCGTGCCGCGGCTGCTGCGCTGACGGACGGGGCGGAGCGTATTCTGGAAGCAAACAGGCAGGACTACGGGACAGCGGAGGCAAACGGTATGTCGGCAGGGCTGTTGGATCGTTTGAAGCTGACAGAGCAGCGGATCCACAGTATGGCAGAGGGGCTTTTGCAGATTGCAGAGCTGGAGGACCCGGTGGGGACTGTCATGGAGTCTTTCAAGCGGCCAAACGGGCTGAAGATTGATAAGGTCAGAGTCCCCATGGGGGTGATCGGCATCATCTATGAGGCGCGGCCGAATGTGACGGCAGATGCCTTCGGGCTGTGTTTTAAGGCCGGGAATGCCGTGATCTTAAAGGGCGGTCGGGATGCGGCCTGCTCCAATGCCGCCATTACGCAGGTGATCAGAGAGGCGCTTGCTGCACAGGACATTCCGGCGGATGCCGTGCAGCTGATCGAGGACAATGACCGGGCAGTGACCACGGCTTTTATGAAGCTGAAACAATATGTGGACGTCCTGATCCCCCGCGGGGGCGCCGGGCTGATCCGCGCCGTGGTGGAGAACAGCACGATACCCGTGATCGAGACGGGAACCGGCAACTGTCATATTTATGTGGATGAGGATGCCGATCTGGACAAGGCTGTGCCGATCATCCTCAACGCCAAGACGCAGCGGATCGGTGTATGTAACGCCTGCGAGTCACTGCTTATCCATGAGAAGATCGCGGAGAAGTTCCTGCCCGTTCTGGGAGCTGCCCTGCGGGAGAAGAAGGTGGAGATGCGCGGTGACGAAAGGGTGCGGGGACTGATCCCGGATGCGCTGGAGGCGACGCAGGAGGATTACGGAACGGAATACCTGGACTATATCCTGTCCATGAAGACCGTGTCCTCGGTAGAAGAGGCTATTGCCCATATCAATCGTTATAATACAAAACACTCCGATGCCATTCTCACCGAGAATGAGGAACATGCGGAGCGGTTTTTGCAGGGTGTTGATTCCGCCTGTGTGTATGTCAATGCTTCCACCCGTTTTACGGACGGTTTCGAGTTCGGGTTCGGCGCGGAGATCGGGATCAGTACGCAGAAGCTGCATGCGAGAGGGCCGATGGGACTTAAGGAACTGACTGCCTATAAGTACCTGATACGTGGAAACGGGCAGATCAGGGAGTGATCGAAAGGAAACGTTATGGCTGGAAAGACAAAGCTGCCCATGGGAATTGAGGATTTCAGGGAAATACGCGCAATGGGCTATTACTATGTCGATAAGACCGGGATGATCCGGGATCTTCTGGAAAACATGGGTAAGGTAAATCTGTTTACACGGCCCAGAAGGTTTGGCAAGACGCTGAATATGAGCATGCTGCAGTATTTCTTTGAATATGGATGCGATCCGGCTCTTTTTGCAGAGCTTGCCATCTCAAAAGATAAAGTGCTCTGTGATGAACATATGGGCAGGTTTCCTGTAATAGCGATCAGCTTAAAGAATGTATGCGGCACAGATTTTGACGAAGCAAAAGGAATGTTTCGCAGTGTGATAGGCAATGAAGCACTGAGATTTCCTTTTTTGGCGCAGAGTGACAGGCTGTCGGAGACAGAGCGTCAGCAATACAGGAAGTTGATCGAGCTGAATGACAGCGGTGAATTTGCGATGACGGACGTTCTTTTGAAAGACAGTCTGCTGATGCTGACGCGGTTTTTGCAAAGGCATTATGAGCGAAGTGTCATCCTGCTGATAGACGAGTATGATGTGCCTCTCGACAAAGCGTATCAGGCCGGATATTATGACGATATGGTGGAGTTGATCAGAATTTTGTTCGGACAGGCACTCAAGACAAACAGCAGTCTGTATTTTGCGGCCCTTACCGGCTGTCTGAGGATAACCAAAGAAAGTATCTTTACCGGGCTTAATAATTTTAATGTATATACCGTGCAGGATGTACAATATAACGAATACTTTGGCTTTACTGACGCTGAGATCAGAGAGATGCTGGCATATTATGGCTTTACGGGAAAATATGACCTTGTCAAAGACTGGTATGATGGTTACCGTTTTGGTGATTTGGAGATTTACTGTCCCTGGGATGTCATAAGCTACTGTCACGCCATGAAAATGAATCCGTCTGTGCGCCCGAAGAATTACTGGGTGAATACGAGTGGCAATGATATTATCAGGAAATTTATTGCCGGCGCAAATGCGGCGACCCGCAGCGAGATCGAACAACTGATGGAGGGCGGCAGTGTCAGAAAGAAGTTACGTCAGGAATTAACCTACAGAGATCTTGATCTCAAAGTGGATCATTTATGGAGCCTTCTCTTTACGACCGGTTACTTGACGCAGTGCGGTGAGGAGGAAAATGATACAGTGGAACTCGCCATTCCGAACAGAGAAGTGCGTTGGATTTTTGCGGAGCAGATTCGTGAATGGTTTGACGAGGAAGCGGCAGCGGACGGTCACAGGCTGAAAGATTTCTGTAAAGCATTTCAGGAAAACGATGCAGAAGCAATCGAGGCCGGATTTACCGCTTACCTGAAAAAAACGATAAGTATTCGGGATAATCAGGTTCCAAAAGAGCGAAAAGAGATTTTTTATCACGGTATTCTGCTTGGGCTTTTGGGACATATGGATAACTGGATCGTCAGATCCAATGCCGAAGCCGGTGAGGGTTACAGCGATATCAGCATAGAGATAGAAGACGCGGAGATCGGCATCATCATCGAATTAAAGTATGCTGAAAATGCCGCCTTTGAAGCAGCATGCCAGAAGGCGTTGCAGCAGATCAGAGAGCGGAGGTATGAAGAGCTGTTGATAAAAGATGGGATGAAGACCATATACAGATATGGGATTGCCTGTTTTAAGAAACGCTGCCGGGTACTTTCCGGCTGATCAGCAGAGTGATTTTTTGAAAAATGATTGACAAACAGAGTGATATTTACTATTATACATATGAACAGTTAAACATATGTATAATAGACTGATATTGGAGGGAAACATGGCGGAGGAGAACAGAAGAGTGGGAGGGACCGCGGCATCTGGAGAGAAGGATTTTGCGGATACACGGGAGGACATCATCAAAAGCATTCAGGCAAAGCAGCCGGACATTGAGGTCCTCTATGATCTGGCGGAGCTCTTTAAAGTGTTCGGGGATTCCACCAGGATCAGGATTCTGTATTCCATGTTTGAGAAGGAGCTCTGTGTCAATGATATCGCGAGACTTCTGAATCTGAGCCAGTCTTCCGTGAGTCATCAGCTGAGGATCCTTAAGACGTCGAAGCTCGTGAAGTTTCGGCGGGAGGGGAAGTCGATCTTTTACTCACTTGACGACGAACATGTGCGGGCGATCATCAGCATGGGAATGGAGCATGTGGAAGAGGATGAATAGCTGTTCAACGGAAAAGACAAAGGAAATGATACAGGGGAAATGATGTCATATCATGACCGGAACGGAGGAGCAGAATGAGTAAGACGTATAAGATCGAAGTTGACTGTGCCAACTGCGCGGAGAAGATGCAGGAAGCAGCGAAGAAAACAGAGGGCGTGGCGGATGCGGTTGTCAGCTTTATGACACAGAAGATGAAAGTGGAATTTGCAGAAGGAGCAGATGAGAAAGCGGTCATGAAGAAGGTGCTGAAAGCATGCAGGAAGGTGGAGCCGGATTGCGAGATCGTATTATGACCTGAAAGTTTCTGGTCGATTCGGAGGAAGGTGTCATGGCGAGAACCATAGGGATAGGGATTCAGAGCTTTGAAAAAATAATACGCAATCAGTATCTGTATATTGATAAGACATCCTTCATCAGGCAGTGGTGGGAAAGCGGGGATGACGTGACGCTGATCACGCGGCCGAGACGGTTTGGCAAGACCCTGAACATGAACATGCTGGAGCGTTTTTTGTCGGTCGAGTATGCCGGACAGGGGGCATTATTCGAAGGACTGTCCATATGGGAGGATGAAAAGTATCGCGCTCTGCAGGGAACCTGCCCGGTCATTTTTCTGAGTTTTGCGGATGTGAAGGCGAATTCTTTTGCGATGGCAAAGGAAAAAATCTGTATGCTGATCAGAGAGCTTTACAGCAGGCATGATTTTCTGTTGACCGGAGGAACGCTGCTGGAAGGAGAACCGGAATTTTTTCGAAATGTTTTCACAAAGATGACGGACTCCATGGCTTCCTATTCTTTGAAAAACCTGTCAGGCTATCTGTCACGCTTCTATGGGAACAAGGTGATCATTCTTCTGGATGAATATGATACGCCGCTGCAGGAGGCGTGGGTGTACGGTTACTGGCAGGAGATGATGGAATTTATCAGAGGCCTGTTCAACTTCACATTTAAGACGAACCCGTATCTAGAACGGGCCGTTATGACAGGCATCACGCGGGTGAGCAGGGAGTCGATATTTTCCGACTTGAATAATCCGGAGGTCGTGACCACCACTTCGGAAAAATACAGGGATTGTTTTGGATTCACAGAGGCAGAGGTATGGGCAGCGCTGCAGGAATGCGGATTGTATGAGCAAAGACTGGATGTGAGGGCCTGGTATGATGGATTTCATTTCGGGTCGTGCCGGGATATTTATAATCCATGGTCGATCATAAACTATCTCGATAAAAAGCGGTTCGCCGCATATTGGGCCAACTCCAGCAGCAATGATCTGATCAACAAACTGATCCGTGAAGGAAGCAGCGAGATCAAAATATCCATGGAAAATCTGCTCAAGGGAGAGTGCCTGCAGAGGGAAATAGAAGAACAGGTTATCTTCGAACAGTTAGGCGACGATGAGAATGCCATCTGGAGCCTGTTGCTTGCAGGCGGATATCTGAAAGCCGAGAACTGTGTCCTGCAGGAAGACAGCGGGGAGTATCTTTATGAACTGTCCCTGACCAACAAAGAGGTACAGATCATGTTCCGGAAGATGATCAAAAAATGGTTTTCCGGTTCCGGAACAGTCTACAACAGTTTTATAAAAGCAATGCTGCAAAATGATGTGAAGAGTATGAATGCCTATATGAACAAGGTGGCGCTGGAGACGTTCAGTTATTTTGACAGCGGGAAAAGGCCGTCGGGAGATACGGAACCTGAACGCTTTTACCATGGGTTTGTATTGGGACTGATGGTGGATCTGTCAGACCGGTACAGTATCACTTCCAACAGAGAAAGCGGTTTTGGCAGATACGATGTAATGCTGGAGCCGCGCGGGGATGACGATGCCGTTATCATGGAATTTAAGATTCACGATCCCAACGGTGAGGATTCACTGGAAGATACGGCAAAAGAGGCGTTGGATCAGATAGAAAGGATGCGCTACGCGGCAGCGCTGGAAGCGCGCGGTATAGCAGCGGAGCGAATACGAAAGTACGGTTTTGCATTTGAAGGCAAGCATGTTTTTATCAAAAAAGCATAAGGGATACATTGAAGTGGGCAGCTGCATATCGCTTGATATGCAGCTGCCCGCTTTTTCCGTATCTATTTCCGTATCTATTTCCGTATCTATTTCCGTATCTATTTCCGTACCCTTTTTCCGTATCTTCTGTTTATGATTTCTGTTTCTTCTGCGGATTGAAGCTGACGCCCCGGTTGATATCCCCGCTCGGATTCTCACCGAAGATGTAGTCATTGCCGGGCAGGACAGCATTCAGAAGAATGCCCGCCAGCGCGGCAAGAGCCAGGGAAGTCAGGGTGACGGATGTGCCGCCCACCGTAAAGGTAAGACCGCCAGAAAAGCCGAGTCCGCATACGAGGATCACAGCGGCGATGACCAGGTTTCTGGATTTTGTGAAATCTACTTTGTTTTCCACCACGTTCCGGATGCCGATCGCGGATATCATACCGTAAAGGATGAAGCTGACACCGCCGATGATGGCCGAAGGCAGAGAACCGATGATGGCTGACATCTTGGGGATAAAGCTGAGGATCACAGCGTAGAGCGCCGCCAGGCGAATCACCTTGGGATCGAAGACGCCGCTTAATTCCAGAACGCCGGTATTCTCTCCGTAAGTTGTGTTGGCCGGGCCTCCGAACATGGCGGAAAGGGAAGTGGCAAGGCCGTCGCCCACCATGGTGCGGTGCAGGCCGGGATCTTCCAGATAGTTTTCGCCTACTGTAGCTGAAATGGCAGAGATATCGCCGATATGCTCCATCATGGTAGCCAGTGCGATGGGCGCCATGACAAGGATCGCCGTCACGTCGAATTTGCAAAGCAGGAAGGGCGGCAGTCCCACGAAGGAGGACGCGGCTACGCCGGAAAAGTCCAGGATCGCGCTGCCGTCCGCGTTGGTAAAGCCAAGCGCATTCATGATCAGTGCGGCCGCGTAGGAGATCACCACGCCAAGCAGGATGGGGATGATCTTCCACATACCCTTGCCCCAGATGTTGAAGACGATGATCACCGCCAGAGCGATCAGCGCCAGCAGCCAGTTGGAGGAGGCATTGCTCACGGCGGAAGGTGCAAGGCTTAAGCCGATACAGATGATGATCGGTCCCGTCACCACCGGCGGCAGGAAACGCATGACTCTCTTGATGCCCACCAGTTTGATGACTACGGCGAGGAGCAGATATAACAGGCCGGCCACTACGATGCCACCGCAGGCATAAGGCAGCTTCTCACCGTAGGTCATATCGGCGAAGATACCGGTGTCGAGCTCGGCAACCGTGGCGAACCCGCCCAGAAATGCGAAGGAGGAACCGAGGAATGCCGGCACTTTTAACTTCGAGCAGACATGGAAAAAGAGGGTACCGATTCCTGCAAAAAACAAAGTAACCTGAATCGAAAGTCCCTCTCCGTTAAAATAGCTGTTGACCAGGATCGGTACCAGGATCGTAGCACCGAACATTGCGAACATATGCTGCAGACCGAGCAGCAGCATCTTTGGGATGCCGAGGCTTCTGGCATCGCGGATTGCTTCATAGTTGTTACTCATGATAAATCTCCCTTCTCGAAAATGTATAGATTGATAACCTATAGAGATTATAAAGACTGCAGTCCTGTTTGGCAAGTAAATTTATGATAAAAGCGCAGGAGCCGATCACTAAAAGTCAGGGAAAACAGTTAAAAGTTGTTGACTTAAACGTCAGAAATCATTACTATCTATAGATAGGAGTAATCATGACCTTTTTGCGGGAGCATCCCGTCGGGATCAGGAGTGAAGCAGGAGAGACGAAGAAAAGAAGAAAAGAGGACAAATGATGGAGAAGAGAGAGAACGTATTTATTATGGATCATCCGTTGATACAGCACAAGATTTCTCATATCAGGGATATCAGGACAGGGACGAATGAGTTTCGGAAATGTATTGAAGAGATCGCAATGCTGATGGGATATGAGGCGCTTCGGGATCTGCCTGTGGAAGATGTGGAAGTGGAGACGCCGATCGAGAAGTGCATGACGCCCATGCTGGCCGGTAAGAAGCTGGCGGTGGTGCCGATCCTGAGGGCGGGCCTTGGGATGGTGAACGGTATCCTGGCGCTTGTGCCGAGCGCGAAGGTAGGGCATATCGGGCTGTACAGGGATCCGGAGACGCATGAACCTCATGAATATTATTGTAAGCTGCCTGAGCCGATCGACTTAAGGACGATTGTGGTCGTGGATCCCATGCTGGCAACCGGCGGTTCCGGTTCCGAGGCGGTGGAATTTATCAAACAGCACGGCGGAAAGAACATCAAATTTATGTGCATCATCGCTGCGCCGGAAGGTCTGGAACGGATGAAGAAGGACCACCCGGACATTCAGATCTATGTCGGGCATCTTGACCGCTGTCTGAATGAACATGCTTATATCTGCCCTGGTCTTGGAGACGCCGGAGACAGAATCTTCGGAACCAGGTAATGAGGCAGTGAAATCTGAATGTATGACCGGAGGAAATATTTGTGGAGATTTGGAACAAAGTCCCGGGGGTTCGGGACGTTTTCCGCTGTAATAAAAAAGTGATCCTGTGTGCAGTCCTGTTGTGCTGCATCCTGCTTACCGGGTGCGGGCAGGACGAGGAGTTGACCGCGTATCAGGACGACATGAATACGTTTTTTGAGCATATCGCGTCTTATCATGAGGGCATGAATGCGATCGACGCTTCCGCCGAAGACTCAAAGATCCAGCTGCTTTCTTATCTGGACCAGCTGCAGGCGGAGTTTACCTGGATGGCGGAGCTTACTGTGCCGGATCAGTTTTCGGCGGTGGACAGTCTGGCGGACGAGGCGGACGAGAATATGAAACAGGCGGTCGCACTTTACCACAGCGCTTATGAGGCGGAGGTCTTTGACGAGCCGACGGCGCAGGCGGCCAGAGAATACTATGACAGGGCGAATATCCGTATTCAGTATATCATCTCTATCCTGCATGGAGAGATACCGGAAGGAGAAGGCATCACCTACACGGAGGAGAACAGTATCCTTGGAGGCGGCTATCTGAATAAGGATAAAGAAGAGGAAGAGCAGGGAGAAGAAAACCCTTCGGGGACAGACGCAGGGACAGATGCGCAGGCCGGCGGGGATGACTTTGACACGGACGATACCGTTTTTTATGAGGAACCGGAATCCGATACGACACAGGAGAGTACACAGGGAGATGAATAAACAGGAATTTCATGCATGGATCAAGGACAGGCCCGTTTTTCTGGACGGAGCCACAGGATCGAACCTGCAGCGCAGGGGAATGTCTGCCGGTGTCTGTCCGGAAGAGTGGATCCTGGAGAATAAAGAAGCGCTGATCGGGCTGCAGCGGGCTTTTGTGGATGCGGGTACGAACATTGTCTATGCGCCCACGTTTACGGCCAACCGCATCAAGCTGCGGGAGTACGGGCTGGAGTCGCAGACCCGTCAGATGAATCTGGCGCTGGTGGCGCTGTCCAGAGAAGCGGTCGAAGACAGGGCGCTGGTGGCGGGGGATATCACCATGACGGGTGTGCAGCTTGCGCCGATCGGCAGCCTGGATTTCGAGGAACTGATCGATGTCTATAAAGAACAGATCTCTTATCTGGCAGAGGCCGGCGTAGACCTTCTGGTGGTGGAGACGATGATGAGCCTGCAGGAGACGAGAGCCGCCCTGATCGCGGCGAAGGAAGTCTGTGACCTGCCGGTGATGGCCACGATGACTTTTGAGTCGGACGGCAGGACACTCTACGGAACGGATGCGGTGACGGCGGCTGTCGTGCTGGAGAGTCTGGGCGCGGATGCGGTGGGCACCAACTGTTCGGCGGGGCCTGATAAGATGGTGGAGATCATCCGCCAGATGGCCGGGGCCGTTCGTGTGCCGATCATCGCCAAACCCAATGCGGGGCTTCCCTCCCTGGATAAGGACGGCAATACGGTCTATGATATGGAGCCGGACGCTTTCGGAGCCAGCATGAAGGGTCTGGTGGAAGCCGGCGCTTCTATTGTGGGCGGCTGCTGCGGGACTACGCCAGATCATATCCGGGCACTGCGGGATGCGGTGGGCTCTGTGACGCTGCCGATACGGCAGACATCCGGGAAGCGTTTTTTGACAAGCGAGCGGCAGACGATCTCCTTCGGACTGGAGGATCCGTTTATCCTTGTGGGGGAGCGGATCAACCCCACCGGCAAGAAGAAGCTGCAGGAGCAGCTGCGGGCCGGTTCCATGGAGCTGGTGGCCGACTTTGCGCAGGAGCAGGAAGCATGCGGCGCGGGCATACTGGATATCAACATGGGCATGGGAGGCGTTGACGAGAAGGCGCTGATGCTGAAAGCCATCGAGACGGTCGGCAATGTCACGAACCTGCCGCTTTCCCTGGATTCCAGCCATGTGGCTGTGCTGGAAGCGGCGCTGCGCAGATATCCGGGCCGGGCGCTGATCAATTCCATCTCTTATGAAAAAGCAAAATTCGATCAGTTGCTGCCGATCGCGAAGAAGTACGGCGCCATGTTCGTGCTTCTGCCGCTGTCGGATGCAGGCCTGCCGGACAGTCTGCAGGAGAAGATCGAGATCATAGAGAAGATACAGGCGCGGGCACTTGCGCTTGGCATGAGCAAAGAAGATATCGTGGTGGACGGGCTGGTGACGACGGTAGGCGCCAATAAGCGGGCGGCGCTGGAGACATTGGAGACGATCCGCTACTGTAAGGAGAGAGGACTGGCAACGATCTGCGGGCTTTCCAATATTTCCTTCGGCCTGCCGGAGCGCAGCTTTGTCAATACTACTTTTTTGACGATGGCGATTCAGGCCGGTCTGACGATGGCGATCGCCAATCCGTCACAGGAACTGCTTGTCAGCTGTGCTTTTGCATCAGATCTGCTTCTGCATAAAGAAGGGGCCGACCTGCGTTATATCGAACTGATGGATGCGGTGAAGGCCAGACGGGAAGCGCTGGGTATCACGCCGCAAAAGAGCACGGGCATCCACATACAGAGGGACGCCGCAGGACAGGCACAGGGCGGTACGGTGAAAGAGAAGCTGTATGCCGACGTGCTTAAGGGAAACGGCGATGTGATCGTGGAGGATACGAAGAAGGCGCTGGCAGAGGGCCACGAGGCGAAGGCGCTTCTGGACGATGTCCTTCTGCCTGCCATCAATGAGGTGGGCGAGCTGTTTGATCAGGGCAGATATTTTCTGCCGCAACTGATCGCCAGCGCGGAGGCCATGAAAGCCTCCATAGAATATCTGGAACCGCTGCTGGCACAGAAACAGTCCGGCCGTGAAATGCCTGTTGTGGTGATCGCTACGGTGGAGGGCGATATTCACGATATCGGCAAGAATCTGGTGGCGCTGATGCTGAAAAACTACGGCTTTAAAGTGGTCGATCTTGGCAAGGATGTGTCGAAAGAGAAGATCATCGAGGCGGCCAAACAGCATCACGCGCAGGTCATCGCACTGTCGGCGCTGATGACGACGACGATGCAGCAGATGAAGCATGTGATCGATCATGCGCGGGAACAGCAGGTGGATGCGAAGATCATCGTCGGCGGCGCCGTGATCACCCAGGAATATGCGGATGAGATCGGTGCAGACGGCTATTCCAGAGATGCCGCGGAAGCCGTGAAGCTGACGAAGAGAATTCTGCAGATAGATGTATAGACAGAAAAGAATGAGGGAGAGTGAAATATGTTAGGTGCAGACGCGATCATAAAATGTCTGGAAGAGGAAGGCGTAAAGTATGTATTCGGTTATCCGGGGGTGGCGATATGCCCTTTTTACAACAGTATCTTAAGTTCTCCGATCGAGACGATCCTGATCCGGACGGAGCAGAATGCGGCTCATGCGGCAAGCGGATTTGCAAGAGTGACAGGGCAGGTGGGAGTCTGTGCCGTCACATCCGGTCCCGGCGCCACGAATGTGATCACCGGAATCGCTACGGCGTTCGCGGACAGTATACCGCTTGTGTGTATCACGGGACAGGTCAACAGCGAGCTGATCGGCTCCGACGTGTTCCAGGAGGCAGATATCACGGGGGCGGTGGAGTCCTTTGTCAAATACAGCTATCTGGTAAAAGATGCGTCCCAGATACCGAGAATCTTCAAGGAGGCCTTTTATATTGCCAATTCCGGAAGGAAAGGGCCGGTGCTCATTGATGTGCCGATAGATATCCAGAATGCTCCTGTCGGTAAATTCAAATATCCGGAGGAGGTCAGCCTGCGCACCTACAAGCCTACGGTGAAAGGCCATACGGTACAGATCCAGAAGGTGGTGCGGGAGCTTTCCAAAGCGAAGCGGCCGATCATATGCGTCGGGGGCGGCGTACAGCTGAGCGGGGCGGAAGAAGAGCTGCGTACCTTTGTGGAGAAGCACCGCGTGCCGGTGGTTTCCACGATGATGGGGATCAGCGCCATGCCGACCAGACATCCGATGTATTACGGCATGGTCGGAAATAACGGGCATCCTTATGCCAACAGGGCCATGAACGAGTCGGATCTGCTTATCATGGTAGGCGCCAGAGTGGCGGACAGGGCTGTGAGCCAGCCGGATCTGATCACCGAGAATAAGGTACTGGTACATATTGATGTGGATCCGGCGGAGATCGGCAAGAATGTGGGACCGACCATCCCGCTGGTGGGAGATGCCAGACATATTTTCATGGATTTTAACAAAGAAGAGTTTACCTGTGACCATGAAGAGTGGATCAGGACACTGGATGAATACCGCTCTTCCATGATGCGGGTGCGCAGGCCCGATCCGTCTTATGTGGATCCGGCGGCGTTTATCAGGATGCTGTCGGAGGCCATGGAGGAGGATGCGGTCTATGTGGCGGACGTAGGGCAGAATCAGATCTGGTCCTGTAATTATCATATCGTGAAGAACGGGAGATTTCTGACTACGGGCGGTATGGGAACCATGGGGTATTCCATCCCGGCGGCGATGGGTGCCAAGCTGGCGGCGCCGGACAGGCAGGTGGTGGCAGTATGCGGCGACGGTTCCTTCCAGATGTCCATGATGGAGCTGGCTACCATGCGGCAGTTCCATGTGCCGGTGAAGATCATCGTGCTCAAGAATAATTTCCTCGGCATGGTGCGGGAGTTCCAGCACTACACCTACAAGGACAATTATTCGGTGGTGGATCTGTCGGGAAGCCCGGATCTGGAGAAACTGTCTTCGGCCTACGATATGAAATTCATGCGCCTGCACACGATGGAAGGCGCGCAGGAGACGATCGAAGAGTTCCTGTCCGGCAATGAATCGGTGCTGCTGGAATGTATCATTGATCCGATGGATCTGGTGAGATAAAATATGCCTGTGTGCGGAAATGAGGATTGAGATGAAAAAAATATATTCGGTTTTAGTGGAAAACAGATCCGGTGTTCTCTGCAAGGTGTCCGGGCTTTTCTCCAGAAGATCTTTTAATATCGACAGTCTGGCGGTGGGAGAGACCGACGATCCGACCACTTCCTGTATGACGATCGTCAGTAGCGGAGACGAACGCACGCTGGAGCAGATCGAGAAGCAGCTGAATAAGAAACTGGACGTCTTCAAGGTAAAGACTTTTGACGAGACGGCCAGTGTCAGCAGAGAACTGATGTTGATGAAAGTAAAATATAACAAGGGCAACCGCCGGGATATCATGGAAACCTGCGAGATCATGAAGGCACAGATCGTGGATATGTCGAAAAAGACGATGATCATTCAGATCTGCGATGTGCCGGAGCGGATCCAGCTGTTTATCGGCATGATGCAGTCCATCAGCATTGTGGAGGTAGCACGGACAGGGACGCTTGCGCTGCAGAAATGTCTGGAGACAGATAATTAGCTGACTGTTCGGCAGGCTGGACCGTATGTTTGCTGGTACGACTGTATGCAGGATTGGATGCGGAAGCAGTTGACTTTTGTCTGGTAAATTGTTAAAATAATGAGCAGTGTGTGGCAGGTGAGTTGCCATGTGCGGAAAGGTTTACAGGATGCAGAAGAAAGTATTTCAGTTATTAGTAGATAATACCTCCGGCGTGCTCAGCCGGATCGCGGGTCTTTTTTCCAGACGGGGTTACAATATCGACAGTATCTCGGCGGGCGGGACTGCGGATCCGCGTTTTACCCGTATCACCATCGTGACTTCGGGGGACGACGAGATTCTTGACCAGATCGAGAAGCAGGTGGCGAAGCTGATCGATGTGCGGGATATCAAGGAATTAAAGCCAAACGAGAGTGTTTACCGGGAGCTGGTCATGATCAAGGTGAAGACTACGGCGGCGGACAGGCAGGGCGTGATCGCGATTGCCGATATTTTCCGGGCGAAGGTCATCGACGTGTCACCGGAGAGCATGATCATCGAGCTGACCGGTACGCAGGACAAGGTGGGCGCATTCATCGATCTGCTGGAAAGCTATGAGATTCTGGAACTTGCCAGGACCGGTATCACGGGTCTGGGAAGAGGAATCGAGAATGTGACTTATCTGGAATAGTGACGGATTGACGGAGGGAAAGGTTCTCTCTTGAGGTTATATATAGTAAACGAAATTTCCAATATCGTTTACTATAGAATGGAACAATTAAGTAAATTACGAATGGAGGAGCAGGAAATGGCAAATATTTTTTATCAGGAAGATTGTAATCTTTCTCTTTTGGAAGGGAAGACGATCGCGGTGATCGGGTACGGAAGCCAGGGACATGCACATGCCCTGAACGCGAAGGAATCCGGCTGTCATGTGATCATTGGTCTGTATGAGGGATCCAAATCCTGGGCGAAGGCCGAGGCGCAGGGATTCGAGGTATTTACGGCGGCCGAGGCGGCGAAGAGAGCCGATATCATCATGATCCTGATCAACGATGAACTGCAGGCTTCCCTGTATAAGAAGGATATCGAACCCAATCTGGAGCCCGGCAATATGTTGATGTTCGCGCACGGCTTCAACATTCATTTCGGCTGTATTGTACCGCCCAAGGATGTGGATGTGACGATGATCGCGCCCAAGGGTCCGGGACATACGGTAAGAAGCGAATATCTGGCGGGCAAGGGTGTTCCCTGTCTGGTAGCCGTTCATCAGGATGCCACCGGCAAAGCGCAGGATATGGCGCTGGCTTATGCGTTGGCGATCGGCGGCGCGAGAGCGGGCGTATTGGAGACAACATTCAGAACAGAGACAGAGACAGATCTTTTCGGTGAGCAGGCAGTGCTGTGCGGCGGTGTGTGCGCGCTTATGCAGGCGGGATATGAGACACTGGTGGAAGCAGGGTATGATCCGAGAAACGCATACTTCGAGTGTATCCATGAGATGAAGCTGATTGTTGATTTGATCTATCAGTCCGGTTTTGCCGGCATGAGATATTCGATCTCCAACACGGCGGAGTACGGCGATTATATTACCGGCCCGAAGATCATCACGGAAGAGACCAAGGCGAATATGAAGAAGATCCTGTCAGACATCCAGGACGGTACTTTTGCAAAAGACTTCCTGCTTGACATGTCTTCCGCAGGCGGCCAGGTACACTTCAAGGCGATGAGAAAGCTGGCTGCAGAGCATCCGTCGGAGATCGTCGGCGAAGAGATCAGGAAACTTTACAGCTGGAACGGCGAAGACAAGCTGATCAATAACTAAAAGAATGCCGTGTCATCCGGCATTACCTCTAAAGTAGAAGCAGACAGTTAAGAGAGCCTAAGATGAATACACAGTCCAAAACCGATGTGGATCAGATGCTGGCAGAGAGCTTTAAGGATCTTGCGCTCAGAATGCCGATCGATAAGATAACGATCAAGCAGATAACAGACGGGGCGGGTGTTATCCGCCCGACTTTCTACAATCATTTTCAGGACAAATATGAACTGCTGGAGTGGATCATCCGCACGGAGGTGCTTGATCCGGTCATTCCGCTTATGCGGTCCGGGAATCTGAAAGACAGTATGGTGCAGATCTTTCACAACATGCATCAGAACAAGAAGTTCTATAAGAAGGTTACCCGTCTGGAAGGGCAGAACTCCTGTGAGAGTATCGCGAAGAAGTTCATTATGGAAATTCTTTTTTCATTCATTAATGAGAAGGTCGGGGAGAAGAAGCTGGCAAAAAGAGGTCTGACAGTCAGCATGGTGGCGGAATACTATGCACAGTCCATGGCTTTTGTCGTCATCCAGTGGACAAAGCTGGATATGAGTCTGACGCCGGAACAGATGGCGGATATTTTCGAGTATATTACGACGCATTCCATGGATGAAGTGATAGCAGAGATGAATTGATACCAGGGCTTGTCTGGGGTTTCCGGATAAGCCCTGTTTTCAAAGAGCAGAAAGCAGTATGAGAATAACAGGTAAGGAGAACTGGAGTATGGGAATGACAATGACACAGAAAATTCTGGCGGCACATGCGGGGCTGGATCATGTGGAAGCGGGACAGCTGATCGAGGCCGATCTTGATCTGGTGCTGGGCAATGATATCACCAGTCCGGTAGCCATCAAGGAGATGGAGAAGATGAACGTGGACGGCGTATTCCACAAGGATAAGATCGCGCTTGTGCCGGATCATTTCGTGCCGAACAAGGACATTAAGTCGGCGGAGCACTGTAAGTGTGTGCGGGAGTTTGCAAAGCGCAATGAGATCACCAACTATTTTGAAGTGGGCGAGATGGGAATCGAACATGCGCTGTTACCTGAAAAAGGGTTGACGGTGGCCGGAGACGTTGTGATCGGTGCGGATTCCCACACCTGTACTTACGGTGCACTCGGCGCTTTCTCCACGGGCGTCGGCAGTACGGATATGGCGGCAGGCATGGCAACGGGCAAGGCCTGGTTTAAAGTGCCGTCGGCGATCCGTTTCAATCTGACCGGCAAACCGGCAGAATGGGTGAGCGGCAAGGATGTGATCTTACATATCATCGGCATGATCGGTGTGGACGGTGCGCTGTATAAATCCATGGAGTTCGTGGGAGACGGCATCCGGAATCTTTCCATGGATGACCGTTTTACGATTGCCAATATGGCCATCGAGGCGGGCGGCAAGAACGGCATCTTCCCTGTAGACGAGCTGGCGGTGGCTTACATGAAGGAGCACTCCACGAAAGAATATAAGATCTATGAAGCGGATGCGGACGCCGTGTACGATGAAGAGTATACCATTGATCTTAGTACGCTGCGGCCGACCATTGCGTTTCCCCATCTGCCGGAGAATACGAAGACCATTGACGAGATCACGGAAGATATCGCGATCGACCAGGTGGTGATCGGTTCCTGTACCAACGGCAGGCTGGACGATCTGCGGATCGCTGCCAAAGTGCTTCAGGGCAGGCACGTGGCTTCGGGAATGCGCTGCATCGTGATCCCGGCTACGCAGGCGATCTACTTACAGGCGATGGAGGAGGGGCTTTTAAAGACCTTTATCGAGGCCGGAGCAATCGTGAGCACGCCTACCTGCGGGCCCTGTCTCGGCGGCTATATGGGTATTCTGGCAGAAGGGGAGCGGTGTGTCTCTACCACCAACCGTAATTTCGTAGGCCGCATGGGCCATGTTGATTCCGAGATTTATCTGGCCAGTCCGGCGGTAGCGGCGGCAAGTGCAGTGGCCGGGAAGATTTCCTGCCCCTGCAGGCTTGCATGACAGATGACATAACAGAATAAAGAAAATAAAACGGAGGTAGGATCATGCAATCAGCAAAAGGGATTGTTTTTAAATACGGAGACAATGTGGATACGGACGTGATCATTCCGGCACGGTACTTGAACTCTTCCGATCCGGCAGAACTGGCTACACATTGTATGGAAGATATTGACAAAGAATTTATACAGAAGGTGAGTAAAGGGGACATCATCGTGGCCACCAAAAATTTTGGCTGCGGTTCCTCCAGAGAGCACGCGCCGATCGCCATCAAGGCCGCCGGCGTAAGCTGTGTCATCGCCGAAACCTTTGCCAGGATCTTCTATCGGAATGCGATCAACATCGGACTGCCGATCATTGAGTGTCCGGAGGCGGCGCAGGCGATCGAGGCGGGCGATACCGTGGAAGTGAATTTCGATACCGGTGTGATCACGGATGTCACCAAAGGCACGACTTATCAGGGACAGGCATTTCCGGAATTTATGCAGAAGATCATTGCGGCGGAAGGGCTTGTGAATTATATCAATCAGAAATAGGATATTTTAGATTTTATAAGATTTGGAAGAAGCCGTCAGAAATGACGGCTTCACTGCATTCGCTCATTCGATTATACCTCCGGGACAGCGTTCGATTTCAGGATTATTCGTTTCAGGTGCAATCCGTTGTTTTTATCGTGGGACAGGTTTTATGCCTTTATGGATATTGCAGGCATGGCCGGCAATATTCACATTTCGCTGTTTTATTGTACGAGAATTTTATGAATGTTTCAATACACGAAGGTAATCTGCCGGCTTTTTTATCCTGTTAAAGTTTGCCTGTGCCCAAAGAGGCGGGAAATAAAGACAGAAACTGATAGTAGTTGCTTTCCAAGGTAGAACAGGATATACTTATAAAAAAGATAAAAAGAGCAGTGTTTATGAGATGCGTTTTGATAATTCAGAAATTTGTACTATCAAAGTGCTCATCACAGAAAGTAAGATACCATGATCAACAGAGTCAGTGATAACGATTATTATGATTACAAAAAACTGAATATGCCCACAGCGGCAGATACAAACAGCAGCGGCGAAAAGTTCAGTCTGGATTACCAGCGTGCGGATGACAAAAAAGAAGACGACGAGAAAAAAGAGAAGATATCCAAAGAAGGAATGGACAAAAATCTTGCCGGAAACAGGCCGCGCACGGTAGTACAGAGCGGTGTTAAGCTCGAACTGTCAGGAGACGGTCAGGAGAAAGCAGAGACCGGCGGCGGAAGCGCTTTTTCGGATTTGATCCAGACTGTCCGCTCATGGCTGACTATGATGGTGCAGTCCTTCAAAGGGCTTCTTGACAGAATCTGGAATGATCCGGTGCCGGAGGAGACGGTATTGTCTGTAGATGAAGCACCGGTAGAAGAAACCGACCGTCTGTCGGAAGAATATCTGGAGATGAACTCGTCCGTGCAGGAGAACGCGATGAAAGCGAAGACTGTGGAAGCAGTGCAGTCCGGGTCTGAGGAAAGGTCGGCACTGGAATCTGCTGCGGACGCTGGCAGGACGGGCAATCCGGCAGACAGGGCGGACTCTATGGAGAGAATCGGTCAACTGCTGTCAGGCCGGGGAGCCAGGGACCAGGAGATTCAGAAATATCTTCGTTCCGGCAATCTGGAGCAGGTGATCACGCTGCTGACAGAGAACGGACACCGGACAATGGCCAAGAATTCGTCTCTGCTGACTTATTATGACCGGACCGGCAGGCTTACGTCACTCAGCGCATCGGATCAGGAACGGATCCTGCACGGGGACAGGAATGTGAAGAAGCTGTAGCGACTGTTATCTGGAGGTCTCATCAAAATAATCTGCAGGAAATAATTCGAAAGAATTTTGGGAATATTGATGATGAAGATTTCAGGTATAAAAGCATTGATGGATTTGACTTTGCGGACAACAAAGCAGGCGGTATGTTGCTCTCTTCGGGAACATACCGCTTTTGCTGTCAGACAATGCTGTCCTGAATCTGCTCAGGGAACAAACTTCTTTGACGCAGAAAGAGCCTGCGTTGCAAAACACTTGTTCGAACCGGACTTTTCTGCTATACTGATAAAAGCAGCAGCATCGGCAATCTTTTTATAGAGGTGATCTGCCAAACACAACAGTGACAGTAAGGAACAACAGCTGTGAATACACTAAACCGGGAAGCCTTTGAACAGGCCAAGCTCAAAGTACTTTTAAAACAGAATGATCCTCATGGTTTCGGCACGCTGCAGGAGAAGACGGTCCATGCGGTGATGAAGCTCTATTATGAACCGGATGAAGACTACCATGAGGTGCCCATCGAGGGGTACATAGCGGATATTTATACGGGAGAGCGGATCATAGAGATCCAGAACGGCAATTTCAACAGGCTGCGGCCGAAGCTGGCGGCATTTTTGCCGTTGTATCCTGTGACGGTAGTCTATCCGATTCCTCATTACAAATGGGTGATCTGGATGGAGGAGGAGACGGGGGAGCTGTCGAAGAAGCACAAGTCTCCGGTCACGGGCAATGTCTACCATGCCTTTCCGGAGTTGTACAGGATCAAGCAGTTTCTGGGGCATCCGAACCTTTCGTTTGCCTTTCCGCTGCTGGACATAGACGAGTACAGACTGTTGAACGGCTGGAGTAAGAACAGGAAGCGGGGATCAAGCCGGTATGACAGGATGCCGCTGGCGCTGGCCGATGAGGTGCGGATCGACTGTGCGGCGGATTTTCTGCAGCTTGTGCCTTATGAACTGCAGGAGCCTTTTACGGTGAAGGAGTTCGCACAGGCCGCAGGGATACACAGGGATCTGGCGGGGTCGACGCTGCCTCTGCTCACGTATATGCAGCTGCTTGCGCGCGCCGGGAAGCGGGGCCGGGAATATTTGTATGAAGTGGATGACAACTATAGATAGAACTTGTTTCGGGCGGATATGTCCGTTATAATGTAGGTGTAAATTTTCCGAAGACTTTCGGACAGTGTAAAACGGGGTTTCTTATGGGGGCGATCATAACGGTACACGGAATGGGCGTATTGGTCTGTTTTGCCATGATTCTTTTGGTGGGGATGGCCAAACCGTCTGTACAGCAGAAGATCCTGCTGGTGGGGACAATATGTACTTTTCTGGACATGACCGGATATTTTCTGGAACTGCAGAGTGTCAGCGAGGAAGCGGCGCGCCTTTCGATCAAGGTGGAATATATCGGTACCACGATGGGACTTCTCAGTTTCCTGTATTTTTCATGCCTGTACAGCACCCATCTGGGGGACTGGCATGTCAGGCTGATCAAGCGTTTCTATGCGGTGAACCATCTGTTTATCCTGGTGGTGGTGTTTACGATCGACTCCAATACGATCTTTTACAGGAAAGTGGAACGCGTGGTACGGAACGGGTATTATCTGTGGTCTATAGATCCGGGACCGGTCTATTACTGGTGGTTTATAACGACGATGGTCCTTGGCTTTCTGATCACATTCATCGTGCTGCAGTCGGCATTGGAGCACAGAGGAGAGAAGAGGCCGGAATTGTTTCTGCTTTGTCTGGCGTCTCTGCTTCCGATCTGTCTGTGGTTTTTGAGAATGGCAGGGGTATTCGGCTATTACGATCCTTATCCAATGTCGATGATGATCACGGAATGTTTCCTGGTATTTATCATGTACAAATACCGTCTGTTTGATACCGTCAAGACGGCGAAGGATCGGGTGATCGATAACATCCGGGAAGGAATTCTCGTCACCGATCATAACGGGGAGGTCATCTATCTGAACCGGGAAATTTCAAGAATCTTTCCGGAGGTGGACTGGAAGAACCGTCGCATGGTGGAAGAGCGGGTGTTTCGGTTCCTGGAGGATCACAGAGACGGATTTATGACGTTGAAGAATCAATATTATCAGTGGAAGTCGGGAGAGATTCTTGACGATAACCGCCGACGGGCAGGCGTGCTCTACCGCATCAGTGATATAACGGAGGGTCATCTGTATACCCGGCAGCTGATCAGCTTAAAGGAAGAGGCGGAACGCGCCAATGCGGCCAAGAGTATTTTCCTCGCGCATATGTCCCACGAGATCAGGACGCCGATCAACGCGGTGCTGGGCATGAATGAGATGATACTGCGGGAGAGCTGTTCCGACACGATCAAAGATTATGCCCGAAACATTCAGAATGCGGGCAAGATCCTGCTCTCCATCATCAATGATATTCTCGATCTGTCCAAGATAGAATCGGGCCAGATGGAGATCGTGGAGAAGGATTATCATCTCGGCAAGATGCTGATCGATATCGAGAATATGGTGACCATGCGGGCGGAGGAGAACAGTCTGGCCTTACATATTCAGGCAAATCCGATGCTGCCGGAAACGCTCCACGGAGATGAACAGCGGATCAAGCAGTGTATCATCAATTTCCTCACCAATTCGCTCAAATACACGAGAGAGGGGCAGGTTACGCTCCAGGTGGATTTTACCGATAAAGACAAGGATACGATCGATCTGCGGATCACTGTAACGGATACCGGTATCGGTATCGAGGAAGACAAACTGGCGGTACTCTTCGAGCCGTTTGTCAGGCTGGACAGGTCGAAGAACGAACATATAGAGGGTACGGGACTGGGCTTAAGCATCACGAAGAAGCTGATCGACAGGATGAAGGGCAGCCTGAGCGTTGAGAGCGTGTACGGCAAGGGCAGTGTATTTTCCTTTACCCTGCCGCAGAAGGTGGCAGGCCCGGATCTGCTGGGAGACTATAAGGATAAGCACAGGCGGGTGACGGAGCGTGAGCAGGCCCGGGAGAAATTTACCGCGCCCGGAGCCAGAATCCTTGCCGTGGATGATAACCGTGTCAATATCACGGTGGCCAGAGGGCTGCTTCGAAGACTGAAAGTGCAGTTTGATTCTGCGACAAGCGGGCAGGAATGTCTGGACAAATTCGCGAAGAACGATTATGATATCATTCTGCTGGATCATATGATGCCTGTGATGGACGGTGTGCAGACGCTGCACCGGATGCAGGAGACGGAACGTTTCCGGCAGAATGCACCGGCGGTCATCGCGATGACGGCCAATGCAGTCATCGGGGCAAGAGAAAAATATCTTGAAGAAGGGTTTACGGATTATCTGTCGAAACCGATCGACCATAAGAGGCTGGAAGAAATGATCCGTGCCTATCTGCCGGAGGAGATGATCCGGTACAACGAATAAATGGCGGGAAAAGTTATTCAAGGCATTCCGTGGCAGGCGTATCTGTCAGGTTTGAAGTTTGTGAAAACAGAACAAGAGGTATGATTAAATGGCGAAGAATACGGCAAACAATTATGATGCGTCCAGTATTACCGTGCTGGAAGGGCTGGAGGCAGTGCGTGTCCGGCCGGGCATGTATATCGGCAGTGTGTCCACCAAGGGCCTGAACCATCTGATCTATGAGATCATGGATAACGCGGTGGATGAACATCTGGCGGGTTTCTGCTCCACGATACATGTGACGCTGGAAGCGGACGGTTCGGCCACCGTGTCGGACAACGGGCGCGGCATTCCGGTGGGGATGCATGAGAAAGGGATCAGCGCGGAACGGCTGGTCTTCACCACGCTCCATGCGGGCGGCAAGTTCGACAACGACGCCTATAAGACCAGCGGCGGTCTGCACGGCGTAGGCTCTTCCGTGGTGAATGCCCTGTCGGCGCATATGCATGTGACGGTAAAGACCGGCGGCTATATCTATGAAGACCGCTATGAGCGCGGTATCCCCACTCTGGAACTGCAGGACGGCCTTCTGCCGGTGGTGGGTAAGACGAAGGAATCCGGCACCACCATCAATTTTCTGCCGGACGACACCATATTTGACCGGACGCGGTTTAAGGAGGATGAGGTCAAGAGCCGTCTTCACGAGACCGCCTATCTGAATCCGGCGCTGACGATCATCTATGAGGATAAGCGCAGAGAAGAGATCGAGCATATTGAGTATCATGAACCGGAGGGGATTATCGGTTTCATCAAGGACATGAACAAGTCCAAGGAAGCGATCCATGACGTGATCTACTACAAAGGGGAGTCGGAAGGCATCACGGTGGAAGTGGCTTTGCAGTATGTAAATGAGTTCCACGAAAATGTTCTGGGCTTCTGCAACAATATTTATAACGCGGAAGGCGGCACCCATCTGACCGGTTTTAAGACCATGTTTACCAACGTGATCAATACCTATGCCAGAGGATTGAATATCTTAAAGGAGAAGGACGTCAACTTTACCGGAGCAGATGTGCGAAACGGCATGACGGCCGTCGTTTCCATCAAGCATCCGGATCCCCGTTTCGAGGGGCAGACAAAGACCAAGTTGGACAACCAGGATGCCACGAAGATTGTGAGCAAGGTGACGGGAGAGGAGATCGTGCGTTTCTTCGACCGCAATCTGGAAACATTAAAAAGTATCATCGGCTGTGCGGAGAAGGCGGCGAAGATTCGCAAGACGGAGGAGAAGGCGAAGACGAATCTGCTGACCAAACAGAAATTCTCTTTTGACTCCAACGGAAAGCTGGCCAACTGCGAGTCCAGAGACGCTTCCAAGTGTGAGATCTTTATCGTGGAGGGAGATTCCGCAGGGGGCAGCGCCAAGACGGCGCGTAACCGTATGTTTCAGGCGATCCTGCCCATCCGCGGTAAGATCCTGAACGTGGAGAAGGCCAGTATCGACAAGATTCTGGCCAACGCGGAGATCAAGACGATGATCAACGCCTTCGGCTGCGGTTTTTCGGAAGGGTATGGCAATGACTTCGATATCAGCAGGCTGCGCTACGACAAGATCATCATCATGGCCGATGCGGACGTTGACGGAGAACATATCTCCACCCTGCTTTTGACCTTATTTTACCGGTTTATGCCGGAACTGATCTATGAGGGGCACGTGTATATCGCCATGCCGCCTCTTTATAAAGTCATGCCTTCGAAGGGGGCGGAAGAGTATCTTTACGATGATAAGGCGCTGGAGAAGTACCGGAAGCGGCACAAGGGGCCTTTTACCCTGCAGCGCTACAAAGGTCTGGGTGAGATGGACGCCGAGCAGCTGTGGGAGACGACTCTTGATCCTGACACGAGACTGTTGAAGCAGGTGGAGATTGAGGACGCCCGCATGGCTACCGAGGTGACGGAAATGCTGATGGGCACGGAAGTGCTGCCGCGCAGGGAATTTATCTACCGGCACGCGCAGGATGCGGAGCTGGATATCTGATTTGAAATTATATTTGATCGGGAGTTTGTGCCGAAGCGTCCCAAACTCCTTACGCGCAGAGCAGAATTTGGGATTCTGCCCGCATTTTTCAATAAAAACGCTTCGGAATGGAAGAAAATATGAGTGTGAATGACAGAAACGACAGAATTATCAAGACAGAATATTCCGAGGTGATGCAGAAGTCTTTTATCGACTATGCCATGAGCGTGATCATCGCCAGAGCGCTGCCGGATGTGCGGGATGGCTTAAAACCGGTGCAGAGAAGGACGCTGTACGATATGTATGAGCTTGGCATCCGCTATGACAGGCCCTACCGTAAGTCGGCGCGTATCGTGGGTGATACCATGGGTAAATATCATCCTCACGGAGACAGTTCGATCTATGAGGCGCTGGTTGTCATGTCCCAGGACTTCAAGAAGGGGCTGCCCCTGATCGACGGGCACGGCAACTTCGGCAATATCGAAGGGGACGGCGCCGCGGCCATGCGTTACACGGAAGCCAGGCTGGAGAAGATCACGCAGGAGGCGTTTTTGGCCGATTTGGACAAGGACGTGGTGGATTTTCTACCCAACTTCGACGCCACGGAGAAGGAGCCGGGCGTACTGCCGGTGAAGATTCCGAATCTGCTCATCAACGGTTCCGAGGGAATCGCGGTAGGCATGGCGACCAGCATTCCGCCCCATAATCTGGCGGAGGTGATCGAGGCTGTAAAGGCTTATATGCTGGATGAGAATATCACCACCAGAGAGTTGATGCGTTATGTGAAAGGGCCGGATTTTCCCACCGGCGGCATCGTCATCAACGAGGACGAACTGCCGGGGATTTACGAGAGCGGAACGGGCAAGATCAAGATCCGCGGTAAAGTGGAGGTGGAAAAGGCCAAAGGCGGTAAGACCAATCTGGTGATCACGGAAATTCCCTATACCATGATCGGGGCGGGCATCGGCAAATTCCTGATGGACGTGGCGGCACTGGCAGAGACCAGGAAGACGCAGGATATCGTGGACATCACCAACCAGTCTTCCAAGGAAGGCATCCGCATCGTCATCGAACTGCGCAAAGATGCGGACGTGGAGAATTTTAAGAATCTTCTTTATAAGAAGACCCGGCTGGAGGATACTTTCGGCGTCAATATGCTGGCCATCTGCGACGGCAGGCCGGAGACTATGGGGCTTAAGCAGATCCTGAAGGAGAATGTCAGGTTCCAGTATGAGGTGGCCACGAGGAAATACACGAATCTGCTGGCAAAAGAGCTGGAACGCAAAGAGATACAGGAAGGACTGATCAAGGCCTGCAACGTGATCGACCTGATCATCGAGATTCTGCGCGGTTCCAAGGACAGAGCCATGGCGAAGGCCTGCCTGATCGAGGGCAGAATCGACGGCATCAAATTTAAATCCAAGGAATCCAAGATCATGGCTGCGCAGCTGATGTTTACCGAGAAACAGGCCAATGCCATTCTGGATATGCGGCTCTATAAGCTGATCGGTCTGGAGATCGAAGCGCTGATCAACGAGCATGAGGATACCATGGCCAATATCTACCGCTATGAGGATATTCTGGCCAGAAAGGATTCCATGGCCCAGGTCATTATCAATGAGCTGGACGAGATCCGGGAAGAATACAGGCGCAGCCGCAGGACGGTGATCACGCAGGCCAGTGAGGCGGTCTATGTGGAGAAGAAGGTGGAGGAGATGGATATCGTCTTTCTGATGGATCGCTTCGGCTACGCCAGAACGATAGATACCGCCACCTATGAGAGAAACAAAGAGGCGGCGGACAGCGAGAACAAGTATGCCTTTGTCTGCAGGAATACGGGTAAGGTGTGCCTGTTTACGAATACCGGCCAGCTGCATACCCTGAAAGTGATGGATCTGCCTATGGGCAAATTCCGCGATAAGGGCGTGCCGGTGGACAATATCAGTAATTTTGATTCATCGAAGGAAACCATCCTCTATGCCGCCAGCCAGAGCGACTTAAATCTCTACCGGGTCATCTTTGCCACCAGACAGGCCATGCTCAAGGTGGTGGACGGCGGTGAGTTCGACGTGGCCAAGCGGACGGTGGCAGCCACGAAGCTGGCGGACGGAGATGAGGTAATAAGCGTTGTGACGCTGAAAGAACAGCGCAATATCGTCCTACAGTCGGTAGAAGGGTATTTCCTGCGGTTTCCGGTGGAGGAGATACCGGAGAAGAAAAAAGGGGCTATCGGCGTCCGCGGCATGAAGCTGGGGGCAAAAGACAGCCTGGAAGCAGTTTACTACACCCGCAATGCAGTGGAGCAGACGATCGAGTATGGCGGGAAGGAGATCGAGCTGAATAAGATCAAGCCGGGAAAGCGGGACGGAAAAGGGGTTAAGATCCGGGTTTGACGGCTTATGACAGGAAGTATTCGAGATTTCGCAGAGCGGAGTTACAGAGGTTAATGTGGAGGATGGACAATGAGAGTGATTGCGGGAACGGCGAGAAGCCTGCCGCTTAAGACACCGGCGGGGATGGATACCAGGCCGACAACGGACAGGATCAAAGAGACTTTATTTAATATGCTGCAGCCGTATCTGCCGGGCGCCGTATTCTTAGATTTATACAGCGGCAGCGGCGGCATCGGGATCGAGGCGCTGAGCAGAGGGGCAGGACACGCCTATTTCGTGGAGAATAACAGGAATGCGATCGCCTGTATCACGGAAAATCTGCAGTTTACGAAGTTTACGGACAGAGCCACTGTCTTACGGCAGGACGTACTCGGTGCGCTGCCCGGTATTCATGAGAAGGAAGCGGACGTGATCTTTATGGATCCGCCCTATCACAGCGAGTATGAAAAACAGGTTCTGCGGATGCTGCGGGGATTGCCTTATGTAACGGAACATACGCTGATCGTGACGGAAGCGGCGCTGGAGACGGATTTTTCTTATGTGAAGGAGCTTGGATTTGCCGTGGAGAAGGAGAAGCGCTACAAGACGAACAAGCATGTGTTTTGTAAAATTTTTTAAAAAAGAGAAGACATTTTGAGAAAAGTGATTTATAATGCCAAAAGTGGGACGTATTTGTGCTGTGGATGATCTTGGTGCCTGCGCACAAATCCGCAGGCTGAGTAAGAATGGGGGATATTATGAAAGCAGCAATTTATCCGGGAAGTTTCGATCCTGTTACTTTTGGACATCTGGATATTATCAGGCGCGCGGCTGAAATTTTTGATGAATTAACGGTGAGCGTGTTGAATAATAAAACAAAGAGTCCATTGTTTTCTGTGGAAGAACGTGTTAAGATGTTAGAGGAAGCGACAAAGGATATGCCTAATGTGGTGGTAGATTCTTTCAGCGGCCTGTTGATTGATTACGCCAGGGAGAAGAATGTCCATGTGGCGATCAGAGGACTCCGGGCGATCACGGATTTCGAGTATGAACTGCAGATCGCACAGACGAACAGGAAATTTTCGGGCGGCGATCTGGACACGATGTTTTTGACCACCAGCCTGGAATATGCATATCTGAGTTCTTCCACAGTCAGGGAATTTGCCAGCTTTAACGGCGATATATCTCAGTGTGTACCGGAATTTGTTGCGAAACTGATCTATGAGAAGTACGGGCATGTGAAGTGAGTACCGAGTCAGGACAGGAAGCGGCGGAGAGTGTTGTGACTATACGAGTCAATCAATGTTGAGATGATGAATATATGCCCTGCAGAAATATTTAGGAATGAGGATAAAGATGAGCAGCAGAATCGAACAACTTATCGATGAAATCGAAGATTACATTGATGGCTGTAAGTATCAGCCGTTGTCCAAGACGAACATAATCGTAAATAAAGAGGAAATTGATGAGCTTCTGCGGGAGCTTAGGATGAAGACGCCCGATGAGATCAAACGTTATCAGAAGATCATTGCGAACAAGGAAGCGATCCTCAATGACGCGCGCTCGAAGGCGGAAGCGCTGATCAAGGATGCGACCGTCCAGACCACGGAACTGATCAATGAGCATGAGATCATGCAGCAGGCATACGCGCAGGCCAATGAGGTGGTACGGATGGCGACCACACAGGCACAGGAGATTCTCAACAATGCCACGATAGAGGCCAACGGCGTCCGGACTTCCGCGATGCAGTATCTGGATGAGATGCTGGCCAATCTGGAGAACGCCATGACGACGACTCTGGCAACGACGACGGAACATTACGAGAGTTTCTATAACACGATCAGCGGCTACAATGAAACCGTTAAGGCAAATCGCGCCGAGCTGCGTCCGATCGAGGTAGAGCAGATGTTGAAAGAGGCGGAGGGTGAAAGTGAACCGGCTGAACTGAATTTGATGTAAAGCCGCAGTGTTTGGCTTGATTAACAGAGTCTGCCACAGGGCAGGCTCTTTTTTTCCTTATAGAGTTATAGTAAACGACATAACAAATTTCGGTTACTGTAGATCACAGGAAAAGGAACTGGAGCAGGAATGGTGGATTTTTCTAGAACGGTCATGCGGCTTCTTTTGTCCGGCGTTCTGGCAGGGATACTTTTTGTATGTGCCGGCGTAAGCGCCTTGGATGGCAGCACCGGCAGTATGACCGTATCTGCGGCGGAAAAGGGAATGACGGAGATGACGGAAACCGACGGGGATTTCGATCCTGAGACAGAAACAACCGGAGAAACGGATACAGATGCAGGTGGTGGGGAGTCTGCCGATGATACGTTATGTATCGTGATCGATCCGGGGCATGGCGGTGAGAATCTTGGCGGGGAATATGAGGATTACACCGAAAAAGAGATGACCATAGTCGTGGCCAGAGCCATGAAAGAAGAGCTGGAACAGTATGAGGGCGTCACCGTATATTTGACCAGAGACGGGGATCAGGAGCTGTCGCTTGACGAACGCTGTGAATTTGCAGAGCATGTGGGGGCGGATTTCCTGTTCTGTCTGCATTTTAATATGTCGGAACACCATACGCTGTTCGGGGCGGAGTGCTGGGTGTCTGCCTTCGGTGAGAACTACAGCAAAGGCTATGGGTTTGCCAGCGTAGAGATGGAACTTTTGCAGGAACTCGGCTTGTATTCCAGAGGAATCAAGACGAGACTTAACGACAGGGGGACCGACTATTACGGGATCATCCGTCATGCCACGGAGCGGGATATTCCCTGTGTGCTCATAGAACATTGTCATCTGGATCAGGAAAACGACAAGCCCTACTATGACCATGATGAAAAGTTAAAGGCTTTCGGCCGGCTGAATGCCACGGCGGCCGCCAAATATTTCAATCTCAGATCTGATGTGCTTGGTGTGGACTACAGCGATTATCAGAATGTGGCAGTGGATGTACCGGAAGACGTGGTGGAACCGGACCGCACGGAGCCGGATTTCTGCTCGATCGAGGTGCTGGAACAGAATGCGGATACTGGGGAAGTGACAGTGCAGGTTTCCGCGGCAGACCGCGACAGCGGCATGCTGTATTACGCATACAGCTACAACAACGGGGAGCGCTTTTCCGAACTGCTCAGATGGCCGGACCGGTCGGCTGACACATTCTGTTTTACAATGCAGGTGCCGCCTCATCTTGTGCCCCGCATTGTGGTCAACGGTTATAACGGCTACGACCTGTTCACGACCAGCAATGTGGTTTCCCTGCCGGCCATGGACTATCAGACGCCGGAGGAGATTGCCGCCGAGAGGGCTGCGAATAAGATCGTTGAGAGTATTTCAGAGAGTGTGAAACGCATAGACGACGGCAATTTGATGGAAGCCATTCCGGCGGACGGGGAGAAAGAACCGGCCGGCCGCGACGGACTGCTCATTGCGGTGTGCAGTGCATGTGCGCTGCTGGTTTTGGGAATGGCGCTTTCCATGGGAATGATCTTACGGGGCAGGCGCAGACGCAAAAGGAGAAGGCGGCGGAAGCGATAGTGGACAGCCCTGTGCCGTGCGTTTATGGCGTCAATCCGTGCAGATAGAGGAGCAGGTAACATGCCGCCGTGACGGCGGTCTGCACCGTTTTGTGATAAACATAAGGGCGCAGGGAGAGGTCAGTCTGACGGATCATGCTGTAGGTCTGGGCGATACAGGAGAAGCCGCCGAAAGGGAGCAGAATCAGGATGGCAAAATTGATTGACCGACCGGAACAGTCAATGCCGCTGGTGATTTCCAGAAGGCACCGGTAAATGTTCAGGATATTTGTGTTAACATGTTGAAAGGGTTGAAAAACAATATTAAGCAGGTTAAAGAATACCATATAGCCGCCCAGTCTGGCGATACCGATCAGGCCTGACAGCACAGAGGCGTCTATGGCCGCCAGCAGGGAGCAGGAATCGGGTTGTCTGGCCTGAAGGGAACGGGCTTCCGGATGATTTTCGCAGGAGGAAACCTTCCGTGTCATCCAGGGTCTGATCCGCATTAACAGGAATCCGTAGAGCAGCGGAATACCGTACATGAGTAAAAATGGCCGGCCGGGCCTGTCGATTCCCAGGGTGGGGATTACATAGCTTAAGAAATAGATCGGGCCGATATTATTGCAGAAAGACAGCAGGAGCGCGCTTTCCTCCCGGGACAGCTTATGCTGTTCGTAAAGTTCGCCGACGATGCGCGCACCCATGGGGAAACCGCACAGAAAGCCCATGATGATCGTGTAGGAGCCGTTTCTGGAAGTGCCGTATATACGGTGCAGGAGCGGATGGAGCAGGCCGACAAAGCGCTCCGTCAGATTCATGCGGATCATGATTCCGGAGAGGATCATAAAGGGCAGGAGGGTGGGCACCATTTTCGTAAACCAGAGCGTCAAACCGGTGGAGGCATATTCCAGGGACAGCGCCGGATAGCGGAGCATCAGGAAGATCAGATAGAGGGACAGCGCCGTAAACAGGAGCTGGTACAGGGTATCTTGCTTTTTCATGGCGGGTTCCTTGTAAGGGAGTGCTTATTTTATTTATATTCTGCGGTCTGTGATTTTATTAACAGGTGGAACAGGGTTGTATGTGATGGTATGGCTTCTGGGACCGTGTGTGTGGCTTCCGCGATCAGGCGGGGCATTTGAAGCGGACGCAGAGGCGGTGTGCAGGACAGGTTGTGAGGATGATGAAGGATGCGTTTGGACAGGTTTCTATGTGAATTGAATCTGGGCACAAGAACTCAGGTCAAAAAGGAGATCAAGGCCGGGCTTGTATCGGTCAACGGCGTGACGGTACTGCGTCCGGAGGAGCAGGTCCGGGAGGCTGCGGATCTCGTCTGTTATAAAGGGCAGCCCTGTGTCTATGAAGAATATGTGTACTATCTTCTGCACAAGCCGGCAGGGGTGGTGTCTGCCACGCAGGACAAACGTGACAGGACGGTGCTGGATCTGCTTGCGGGGGAAGGCCGGAGCGACCTTTTTCCGGTCGGCCGGCTGGACAAGGACACGGAAGGCCTTCTGCTGATCACCAATGACGGCCCGCTGGCCCATGCGCTGCTTTCGCCCGGCAGACATGTGGACAAGGAGTATGAATGCCATCTGGCCCATACATTCGACGCGCATCAGCGGGAACTTCTGGAACAGGGCGTGGATATCGGGGAGAAGAAAAAATGCAGACCGGCGGTGGTGCGTATACTGACGGAAAAGAAGATCACACTGACGATCACCGAAGGCCGGTTTCATCAGGTAAAGCGCATGTTACATGCGGTGGGGAATGAAGTGGTCTACTTAAAGAGGATACGGATGGACCGGCTGCAGCTGGAAGACTCTCTGGAAAAAGGAGCCTACCGCAGGCTGACAGACGAGGAAGTGGAGAGTTTACGGGGCGGATAAAAAAGGAAGTGGAGAATGCAGTACTATGATAGAAGCGGTCATTTTTGATCTGGACGGCTCCATGGTGGATTCCATGTGGGTTTGGAAGAGCATTGATATCGAATATCTGGGGAGATTCGGAATCCGTCTGCCGGAGGATCTGCAGGCGTCCATCGGGGGAAAAAGTTTCAGTGAGACGGCGGTCTATTTCAAGGAGCGCTTCGGGATTCCCGACGAGCCGCAGACCATTAAGGAGGACTGGAACCGTATGGCGTGGGAGAAGTACACCCATGAAGTCCCGCTGAAAAAGGGTGTGCTGGAGCTGTTGCAGTATTGCCGCGGACGGGGAATCAAGATGGGGATCGCCACCAGCAATTCGCGGGAACTGGTAGAGAATATCGTGAATGTGCATCGTCTGGAGCATTATTTTAGCTGCATTATGACGGGCTGCGACGTGGCGAAGGGGAAACCGGCGCCGGATATTTATCTGGCGGTGGCGCAGGCGCTTGAGGTGAAGCCCGAGAACTGTCTTGTCTTTGAGGATATCATTCATGGCATTCAGGCGGGAAAGGCGGCCGGTATGCAGGTGTGCGCCGTCTATGACAGGTATTCGGAATACCAGGATGCGGAGAAAAAACAGCTGGCCGACTACTACACCCATGAGTTTACGGAATTGATCGAGGAGGGCGTTCTGGCCGGCGCTTTATGCTGACCGTCGGGCAGGGAGGAATACGGAATGGATTTTTTACCGATTTCAAAAGAAGATATGGAAAGGCGGGGAATAGAGCAGCTGGATTTCGTCTATGTGATCGGGGATGCCTATGTGGATCACCCTTCTTTTGGACATGCCATCATCAGCAGAGTGCTGGAGGCGGCCGGCTACAGTGTGGGGATCATCTCACAGCCGGACTGGAAGGATGAGAAGAGCATCACGGTACTGGGCAGGCCCCGGCTTGGCTTTCTTGTATCCGGCGGCAATATGGATTCCATGGTCAACCATTATTTCGTGTCCGGCAGGCACCGTCCCATGGACGCCTATACTCCAGGCGGCGAGCCGTATAAACGGCCGGATCACGCGACCGTGGTTTATGGCAATCTGATCCGCAGGGTATATAAAGATGTGCCGGTGATCATCGGCGGCATCGAGGCCAGCCTGCGTCGTATGGCGCACTATGATTACTGGTCGGACAGCTTTAAACGTTCCATCCTGCTGGACAGTCAGGCGGATCTGATTTCCTATGGTATGGGGGAAAAGTCCATCGTGGAGATCGCCGATGCACTTGCAGGGGGCATCGCGGTGCGGGACATTACCTTTATTGCCGGAACGGTTTATAAGACAAAAGACATATCGGGAATCTACGAAGGAATCCGTCTGCCTTCTTATGAAGAAATGAAAGCCGAGCCGCGCCGGTATGCGGAGAGCTTTCAGGTTCAGTACTGCAATACCGATCCTTTTACGGGCAGGACGCTGATCGAGGCATATCCGGGCGGCGTCTGTGTGGTGCAGAATCCGCCCCAGCCGCCGCTGACAACGCAGGAGATGGACGATGTTTATGATCTGCCCTATATGCGCACCTCTCATCCTTCCTACGAGGCGGCCGGCGGTGTGCCCGCCATCTCGGAGATCAGGTTTTCTCTTGTCAGCAACAGAGGATGCTTTGGCGGCTGCAATTTCTGTGCCCTGACTTTTCACCAGGGACGGACGGTGCAGGTCAGGAGCCACGAGTCTATCCTGCGGGAAGCGGAAGGGATGCTGCAGGATAAAGATTTTAAAGGATATATTCATGATGTGGGCGGCCCGACGGCCAATTTCAGAAGACCGTCCTGTCAGAAGCAGATGACGCGGGGTGTCTGCAAGAACAGACAGTGCCTTTTTCCGCAGCCCTGTCCGAATCTGGAAGTGGATCACGCCGATTATCTGACACTGCTGCGCAGGCTGCGGGCGCTGCCCGGCGTAAAGAAGGTCTTTATCCGTTCGGGGATCCGCTTCGACTATCTGCTGGCGGACAGAGACGATGCCTTTTTCCGGGAACTGGTGGAACATCATGTCAGCGGACAGCTCAAGGTGGCGCCGGAACACATCTCGGACGCGGTGCTGGAGAAGATGGGCAAACCGGGGAAAGCGGTCTACGAGCGGTTTGTCAGGCAGTATAACAGGCTCAATGAGCAGCTTGGCAAAAAGCAGTTCCTTGTGCCTTACCTGATGTCCTCTCATCCGGGTTCTACCTTGAAGGAGGCCATTGAACTGGCGGAATATCTGCGGGATCTTGGCTATATGCCGGAGCAGGTGCAGGATTTCTATCCGACGCCGTCCACGGTGTCCACAGTCATGTACTACACGGGGATCGATCCCCGGAACGGCGAGCCGGTGTACGTCTGCCGCAATCCGCATGAGAAGGCCATGCAGCGGGCGCTGATCCAGTACCGGAATCCGAATAACCACGCGCTGGTGATGGAAGCGCTGATCAAGGGAGGCCGGGAGGATCTGATCGGCTTTGACAGGAAATGCCTGATCAGGCCGAGGAAGGATGCGCATCGAAACGAAGAACACCGAAACACAGAGCATCGGAATGGAGAACGTCGAAATACAGAGCATCGAAACGCGGCAAAAACTCCTGCCGGTGTCAGGCATGTCGATTTGAAATCCGGAAAGAAAAAGACGATCCGAAATGTGCACAGGAAAAAAGGAAAGGGTTAAAGGGGAGACGATCATGAATATTGCGATCATTACAGGTGCATCCTCCGGCATGGGGATGGAATTTGCGCGGCAGCTGGATAATAGTTTACATAAAACGGACGAGATCTGGCTTCTGGCCCGCAGGCGGGAGCCGATGGAGGAACTGGCCCGCACGCTGCGGCATAAGACACAGATCCTGGCCATGGATGTGACACTGGAAAGTGCCATGGAGCAGTTTGCAGAGGTGCTGGCGATCAGCAACCCGAAGATCACGGTCCTGGTCAACTGTGCAGGGGCTGGAGAACATGGCAGATTTGACGGGCAAAGCGACAGGGCAGTGTCGGATATGATGCAGGTAAATATCGTGGCGCTGACCCGGATGACGAAACTGTGCCTTCCTTATATGCGCAGAGGCAGTAAGATCATACAGCTGGCATCGGGCGCAGCCTTCGTACCGCAGGCGGCTTTTGCGGTCTATGCCGCTTCCAAGGCCTATGTATATTCTTTCAGCAGAGCGCTCAACCAAGAGCTGGCGGGACGCGGGATCCGCGTGATGGCAGTCTGTCCGGGACCTGTCAACACGCCGTTTCTCACCCGGGCCTACAAAGACACCTCGCAGATGGGCGGACTTAAGAAACTGACCATGATGGAGGCGGAGAGCGTGGTCGCCAAAGCGGTCATGGACTGTAAGCGTGGGAAATCCGTCTCGGTCTGCGGCCTGCCCATGAAAGCGCTGTATCTGGCCACGCAGGGAGTACAGAATCTGCTGTGTAAGTTTACGTAAGGAGTTTGCGTGCATGAAAAACTGGTTTATTCCAAAAGGATCTTATGGCTATATCAAAAATCACAGAGTGGTGGCCGCGCTGAGGACGCTCCTTTTTTTCGGTGTCAGCATAGGGCTTTATGTGATGGGATACGTGACCACCGGGAGCAATAAGAATCTGCTGACGATCGTAGCGGTTCTGGGCTGCCTGCCGGCATGTAAAAGTTTGGTAAACCTGATCCTCTTTCTGAAGGCTGAGGGGTGCAGTGAAGCCCTCAGAAAGGTAGTGAGCGCCTATGATGAAAGGCTTACTACTTTTTATGATATGTATTTTACGTCCTATCAGAACAATTATGCACTCAGCCATATGGCGTTGAGGGGCAGTGTGCTGTGCGGTGTGACAGAGGATGCAAAATGCGACTGCAACAAAGCCGAAAAACATCTGGAACAGATGCTTTTACAGGAAGGGATAAAGAATATCACGGTTAAGATTTATTCGAATACTGATAAATATGTTGACCGACTGAGTCAGATTATAAATCTGGATACAGAGGAGAACAGAAATCAGGCACAGATCGCTGCCCTGCTGTATTCGATCATTATTTAGAGAGTCACCGGAGCAAAGGATGGGAACATGTATCAGAAAGAGATCACGGACAGGGAGGCCGGGCAGCGTTTGGACAAATATCTGCACAGGCTTTTGCCGGAAGCCGGGAGCAGCTTTTTATACAAGATGCTGCGCAAAAAGAATATCACGTTAAACGGAAAGAAAGCCGACGGCAGTGAGAAGATCACCGCAGGGGATATGGTGACCGTATTTTTTGCAGCGGAGACGCTGGCCAGGTTTATGGGGGAGCCGGAGCCTGCGCGGACGGCGTATGATGAGGCTTATGAGAAGCTGACCGGAATCACGATCCTGTATGAGGACGAGCACATTCTTCTGGCGGACAAACCGGCCGGTATCCTTTCCCAGAAGGCGGATAAGACGGACCTGTCTTTAAATGAATGGCTGATCGGTCATCTGCTCCACAGCAAAGCGATAACGCAGGAGGATTTGAAGACTTTTAAACCTTCCGTCTGCAACCGTCTGGACCGCAATACAAGCGGCATCGTGCTCTGTGCCAGATCCCTTGCCGGTGCACAAATGCTTGGAGAACTGCTGCACGACAGGACTCTTCACAAATATTATCAGCTCTATGTGAAGGGAGCGGTGACAGAGAGCCGGCTGATCGAGGGGTATCTGCAAAAAGACGAGAAGCGCAATAAGGTATCCATCGCCGCGGCAGGCGCGCCGGATTCCTACATTAAGACAAAATATAAGCCGCTGCGGATCGAGCGGGACAAGACCCTGCTGGAAGTGGAACTTCTTACCGGACGTTCCCATCAGATCAGGGCGCATCTAGCCAGCATCGGGCATCCTCTTCTGGGCGACTATAAATACGGCGACCGGGAGTGGAACGACGGCTATCGGAAACGCTTTCAGGTCAGGGCACAGCTGCTGCATGCCTGTAAGGTTGTCTTTCCGGCACTGCCTTCGCCCTTTGAAGCGATAAGCGGCAGAACCTTTTATGCAAAGATACCGGAGATTTTCGAGCAGGTTTCGGAGCACGGCCAGGCGCAGGCACAGGGCAAAAATAAGACGGACGAAAGGAGCCGGTATGGCAACTTGGAATTCCCGCGGGCTGCGCGGTTCCACACTGGAAGATCTGATCAACAGGACAAATGAAAAATATCTGGAAAACGGGCTGGCGCTGATCCAGAAGGTGCCGACGCCCATCACTCCGATCAATATCGACAAAGAGAGCAGACACATCACGCTGGCCTACTTCGATCAAAAAAGTACGGTGGATTATATCGGTGTGGTGCAGGGGATCCCGGTCTGTTTCGATGCCAAGGAGTGCGCGGCAGATACCTTTGCCCTGCAGAACATTCATGAGCATCAGGTAAAATTTATGGGAATGTTCGAGAAACAGAAGGGGATTGCCTTTTTTCTGATCTACTACACGCACAGGGATATTTTTTATTATCTGCCCTATGAGATGCTGCGTTTTTTCTGGGACAGGGCCATGGAGGGCGGCCGGAAAAGTTTCCGTTACGAGGAACTTAACCCCGCCTATGTCCTGCCGAAAAAGCACGGAGTCCTGGTGCCGTATCTGGACGCACTGCAGAGGGACCTGGAGGACAGAGAATAGAGACAGCGTTGACAAACAGCGCAAATTCTTTTATAGTAAGGAAAGTTGCAATTTAACAAATTATCACTTCGCAGTATTAAAGTGTTCTTTTGACATGCGGAAGATGGATTCAGCGTCTGAACAGGCGCGAATGCAGATATGTAAACATATAAATTTTAAGCAATCACAGGGGAAAGAGTATGGGAAAGAGATTAGTACATACGCCGGAGGGCGTGCGGGATATTTACGGAGACGAGAAGGCGGCCAGGAATATCGTCGAACACCTTCTGCAGGATAAGATCAAAAGTTACGGCTATCAGGATATTCAGACGCCGACCTTTGAGTTTTTTGATGTTTTTTCCAAAGAGGTGGGGACTACGCCTTCCAGAGAGCTGTACAAGTTTTTTGACAAAGAGGGCAATACGCTTGTGCTGCGGCCCGACTTTACGCCGTCGATCGCCAGATGCGCGGCCAAATATTTCATGGATGAGAATGTGCCGATCCGCTTCTGTTATCGGGGCAATACGTTTACAAATACCTCAAATCTGCAGGGCAAATTAAAGGAAGTGACCCAGATGGGAGCAGAGCTGATCGGGGATGACTCCGTGCAGGCGGATGCGGAGATGATCGCGATGACGATCGAGGCGCTGTACCATGCCGGGCTGTCCGACTTTCAGATCAGCATCGGGAATCTGGAATATTTCAAGGGAATCTGTGCGGAGGCCGGGCTGGACGAGGAAACGGAGCTGGAACTGCGGGAGCTGATCTCGGGCAAGAATTATTTCGGCGCGGAAGAGCTGTTGGAGGGCGTGCATGTAGACCGGAAGGACAAGGAGCTGCTTTTGCAGGTGAGCGACCTGTTCGGGACTGCGGCCATTCTGCATGACGCGAAGCACGCGGTGGACAACAAACGCTCCAGAAATGCGATCGACCGGCTTGAGAAAGTCTATCAGGTTTTGTGTGAGTATGGCGTCGAGAAATATGTTTCCTTTGACCTGGGCATGTTAAGCAAGTATAATTATTATACAGGGATCATTTTCAAAGGCTTCACTTACGGCATCGGGGACGCGATTGTAAAAGGCGGACGTTATGACGGCCTGCTGCACCGTTTTGGCAAGGATGCGCCGGCGATCGGCTTCATGATCGTGGTGGATGACCTGCTGGCGGCCATGAACAGGCAGGGAGCGGTCATCTCCGGCGTGGAAAAATGCGCAAAGCTCTACTATACGCAGGAGAATTTCCGGGAAATGCTGCGGGAAGCCAGACAGATGCGCGCGGCGGGGAAATGCGTGGAACTTTTGCCGAAAAAATAGAAACAGAGCAAAATCATGGAGGGTAGCGTGACTGAACAGATGAATGAAAACAGATATTTGACCTTCGCACTCGGCAAGGGCCGTCTCGCCAATAAGACCATGGAGCTGTTGGAAGAGATCGGAATCACCTGTGAGGAGATGAAGGATAAGGATTCCCGGAAACTGATCTTTGTGAATGAGGAACTGAAACTTAAGTTTTTTCTGGCAAAGGGGCCGGATGTGCCGACGTATGTGGAATACGGCGCTGCCGATATCGGGGTGGTCGGCAAAGATACGATCCTGGAAGAGGGCCGGAGGGTCTATGAAGTGCTCGACCTGGGGTACGGCAGATGCCGGATGTGCGTGTGCGGGCCGGAAAGCGCCGCAGAACTGCTCAGGCATCACGAGATGATCCGGGTAGCGACCAAGTATCCGAATATTGCCAAAGATTATTTTTATAATAAAAAGCATCAGACAGTGGATATTATTAAGTTGAACGGTTCCGTGGAACTGGGGCCGATCGTGCGGCTGGCGGATGTGATCGTGGATATCGTGGAGACCGGTTCCACCTTAAAAGAGAACGGGCTGAAGGTGCTGGAGGAGATCTGCCCGCTGTCCGCGCGTATGATCGTGAATCAGGTCAGTATGCAGATGGAGCCGGAGCGGATCAAGAAGCTGATCACGGATATCCGCAGGCAGTTGTCTTGAGGCACATTTCGCGAAGTGTTTGTGTCAAAGCGGACAACGTGCGCAGGGATGAAGATAACACAGGAGAAGAGGAATCTATGAAGACAATAAAACTGACGGAAGACACCAGAAAAGATATTCTGGACAGGCTGCTAAAACGAAGCCCTGATAATTATTCTGAATATGAGAAGACAGTAGCGGACATCATAACCGATGTGCGGACAAACGGTGACCGGGCGGTATTTTCCTACACGAAGAAGTTTGATCAGTGGGAGAGTCATGCCGATAACATCCGTGTGACGCAGGCGGAGATCGAGGAGGCCGTCGAATCCATCGACAGGTCGTTCCTTGCGGTTATGAAGAAATCCGCCGCCAACATCAGGGCGTTTCATCAAAAACAGCTCCGAAACAGCTGGATCGATACGAAGCCGGACGGCTGCATTCTCGGACAGCGGATTCTGCCGCTCTCCGTATCCGGTGTCTATGTGCCGGGCGGCAAGGCGGCCTATCCGAGCAGCGTGCTGATGAATGTGATCCCGGCGAAGGTGGCGGGCGTGAAGAAGATCGTCATGACGACACCGGCGGGGGCGGACGGCAAAGTGAATCCGGGTACACTGGCGGCGGCCAGCATCGCGGGCGTGGATGAGATCTATAAGGTCGGCGGGGCGCAGGCCATCGCTGCTATGGCTTTCGGTACGGAGAGTATCCCGAAGGTAGATAAGATCACAGGCCCCGGCAATATCTTCGTTGCGCTTGCGAAGAAGGCCTGCTTCGGCTATGTCAGTATAGATTCCATCGCCGGTCCCAGTGAGATTCTGGTCATTGCGGACGAGACGGCCAATCCCCGTTATGTGGCGGCGGACCTGCTTTCCCAGGCGGAACACGACGAGCTGGCAAGCGCGATTCTGATCACCACGGACGAGAAGCTGGCGGCGGAAGTAGGGCGGCAGATCGAAGGCTTTTTGCAGGAGCTGTCCCGGACGGAGATCATACGCAGGTCACTGGACAATTACGGCTATATTCTGGTGGCGGATTCCATGGACGATGCGGTGGAAACGGCCAACGCCATCGCTTCGGAGCATCTGGAGATCCTGACCAGAGATCCATATGCGGTGATGACAAAGATCGAGAATGCAGGCGCCATTTTCCTCGGAGCGTATTCTTCCGAACCGCTGGGCGATTACTATGCGGGGCCGAACCATATCCTGCCCACAAACGGCACGGCGAAGTTCTTTTCCCCGCTGAATGTGGATGACTTCATGAAGAAGTCAAGCCTGATTTCCTATTCGAGGGAGGCGCTTATGAAAGTACATCAGGATATTGAGCTTTTTGCTGAGAAGGAAGGTCTTACCGCCCATGCCAATTCTATCCGCGTCCGGTTTGAAGACGGGATATAGCCCACGGTTGGAACAGGCAAACAGCCTGCGGGAATGACAGCTGCAGACAGAAAAGATAAAAGAGATAAAGAGGAGACGTAACGTTATGTCTTACAAGAAATTTATCCCCTGTATTTACTTATACAAAGGCAATGCCGTCAAGGGTTTCCGGGACAGTACGATCATTGATACGAACCCGGCGGCACTGGCCAGATTTTACGGCGACAATAACGCGGATGAACTGATCGTCTATGATATGTCCGACAGCGATGCGGAGCATGAGGAAGCGCTCGACATGATCAAGGCCATCTGCAATGAGGCCGAGATACCCGTGACCGGAGCGGGTAATGTGAAGCGCATGGAAGATATTAAGAAGCTGCTCTATGCGGGCTGTAAGAAGGCGGCGTTGAACTACTCGAGACAGGACAACGTGGATATCACGGAGGAAGTCTCTCTTAAGTTCGGCCGTGATAAGATCGTGGCCTGCGTGACGGAAGCCGATACGATCACCGATAATGAGGCGCTTTTGGAAGCATATGTATCGGAGCTTATCCTGGTGCGGGAGAAGGAGATCAAAGATGTGCTTGCCGTGTCCAGATTCCCGGTTATCGTCTCGATTCCGGAAGTCTCTCTCGACAAGCTGCTGGAGCTTTTGGAAAAAGACAATATTTGCGGTATATCGGGTCATGCGATCAACGAGAACGCCAGAGAGCTGTTGGCGATCAAGGCGCTGTGCCAGAGTAACGGCATTGCGGTCAGCACCTTCGATGCGGCGGTCAGGTGGGACGAGTTTAAGCTGAACTGCGACGGGCATGTGCCGGTGATCGTACAGGATTACAAGACGGACGAAGTGCTGATGATGGCCTATATGAATGAGGAAGCGTACCGCATGACGCTTAAGACCGGCAGGATGACTTACTACAGCAGGAGCCGGCAGGAGCTGTGGATCAAGGGCGAGACGAGCGGGCATTATCAATATGTGAAATCGCTGACGGCGGACTGCGATATGGATACCATCCTTGCCAGAGTGTCCCAGATCGGCGCCGCCTGCCATACCGGTTCACATTCCTGCTTCTTTCACGAGATCATAGGCAGGGAGTACGAAGAAGCCAACCCGCTGCGGGTGTTTGAACAGGTATTCGATGTGATCAAGGACAGAAAAGAGCATCCGAAGGAAGGCTCCTACACGAATTATCTGTTCGAAAAGGGTCTCGACAAGATCTTGAAGAAGCTGGGAGAGGAAGCGACGGAGATCGTGATCGCCGCCAAGAATCCGAATGCCAACGAGGTAAAATACGAGATATCCGATTTCCTGTATCATATGATGGTGCTGATGGCGGAGAAAAACATTACCTGGGAAGAGATCACGACGGAACTGGCGCAGCGGTGATGCGGCCTTACCTGTTTTATGTTCGGACTTCTTTTTTTCCTGTACCGGTCATAGAATGTACCAACAGACATACAGGATAGGCAGTAGAGAATGGATCACAAAGTTCCTTTGGAAAAGAAAATGCAGCTGGCGCAGTATATTCGGGAGGAAAATCTGGGAAACCGCATGAAGATCAGGCAGAGGGAGCGGATTTTGTACGGGACGGATACACAGCTGCCGCTTTTTGATAAGGGCAGGCTGCAGCAGGCAATGCCCGGTGACAACGGCCCGCAGACGCCGGAACAGGAGGGGATGGCGCCGCTGTTTTCCACCAATACCTTCCGATACCGGATGATCCTGGCGGTTCTTCTGTTCGTGGGGTTTCTGCTCTGCGATACAAGAGACGGCAGGATCGGCACCTACACGACGAATGAAGTCCATGAGATGATCGTAGCGGATACGTTTCATTTGTACGACGGAGAGGGAAACGAGACGATGGAAGGGCTGGCGGCGCTGTTTGAACTGGATTGAAAGGAAAGATATGAGAAAAACAGCTCTGAGCGAAGAGATATTACTGCAGGTCGAGAAACCTGCCAGATATATCGGCAATGAAGTTAACAGTGTGGTAAAGAACCGGGAAGACGTGGCGGTCCGTTTCGCCATGTGCTTTCCGGATGTGTATGAGATCGGCATGTCGCATCTGGGAATTCAGATTCTGTACAGTATGTTTAATTCCTGGGAAGATGTGTGGTGTGAGCGGGTCTATTCTCCATGGACGGACCTGGACCGGATTATGCGGGAGCAGAAGATCCCGCTTTTCGGGCTGGAGTCCCAGGAGCCGGTAAAAGAGATGGATTTTCTGGGGATCACGCTGCAGTATGAGATGTGCTATACGAATATTCTGCAGATTCTGGAGCTTTCGCAGATTCCCCTGCTGGCGGCGGAACGGGGAGAGGACATGCCTGTGGTGATCGGCGGCGGCCCCTGTACTTACAATCCGGAGCCGATTGCAGATTTCTTCGATCTCTTCTATATCGGGGAGGGGGAGACCCAGTACCGCAGGCTTCTGGACTGGTATGTGGAGAATCGGAAACAGGGTGGAATGAGACAGGAATTCCTGCGGGGTGCGGCGCAGATTCCGGGTATTTATGTGCCGCAGTTTTATGAAGAGCTGTATCATGAGGACGGCACGATAAGCGGCCGGCGGAAATTATACGAAGAGCTGCCGGACAGAGTCCGCAAGGAGATCGTGACGGATGTATCGGATACTTATTATCCGTTAAAGCCCGTAGTGCCCTTTATCAAAGTGACGCAGGACCGGGTGGTGCTGGAGATCCAGAGGGGGTGCATCCGGGGCTGCCGTTTCTGTCAGGCGGGGCAGATCTACCGGCCGGTGCGGGAGCGGGATGCGGAAGTGCTGAAAAAGTACGCCGTGGAAATGCTGGCGAATACGGGCCATGAAGAGATCTCCTTAAGTTCCTTAAGTTCCAGCGATTATTCCCGGCTGGACGAGCTGCTGGAATTTCTGATCGAGGAATGCGGCAGGAAGCATATCAATATCTCTCTGCCTTCGCTGCGGATCGACGCTTTTTCTCTGGATGTGATGAGCAAAGTACAGGATGTGAAGAAGAGCAGCCTCACTTTTGCGCCGGAGGCGGGAAGCCAGAGACTGCGGGATGTGATCAACAAAGGATTGACCGAAGAAGTCATTCTAAAAGGCGCAGCGCTGGCATTCGAGGGCGGCTGGACGCGGGTCAAGCTGTACTTTATGCTGGGGCTTCCCACCGAGACAGAGGAAGATATCAGGGGGATCGGCGAGCTTTCCAATAAGATCGCAGCCACCTTTTTTGAGACGGTGCCGAAGGACAGGCGTGTGAACGGCAAAGTACAGATCGTTACCAGCACTTCCTTCTTTATTCCCAAGCCTTTTACCCCCTTCCAGTGGGCGTCCATGTGCACGAAGGAGGAATTTCTGGAAAAGGCTTATCAGACGAAAAAGGGGATTATGGAGCAGCTGAACCAGAAGAGCATCAAATACAACTGGCATGAGGCGGACGTGAGTGTGCTGGAGGGCGTGTTCGCCCGGGGTGACCGCAGGATCGCGCAGGTGATCCTTGAGGCTTACAGGCGGGGCTGTCTGTTTGACTCCTGGAGCGAATATTTTAAGAACGACGTGTGGCTGCAGTGTTTCGAAGACTGTGGCGTGGATATCGGTTTCTATACGACGAGAGAGCGGGCGGACGATGAAATATTCCCCTGGGATTTCATCGACTGCGGCGTCACCAGACAATTCCTCTTAAGGGAATGGAAGAAAGCGCAGGAAGGCGTCGTGTCCCCGAACTGTCAGACGCAGTGCCAGGGGTGCGGGGCGGGCACTTTCCAGTGCGGGATCTGCCCGTAAAACCAGATCAGAAAGGCAGTTTATGCATGAAGATACGAATTAAATTTTCCAAATACGGGACGATGAAATATATCGGGCATCTGGATATGATGCGCTTTTTTCAGAAAGCGATCCGGCGTGCCGGGATTGACGTAAAATACTCGGAAGGGTTCAGCCCCCATCAGATCATGTCCTTTGCGGCGCCGCTGGGAGTCGGGATGGAGAGCCGCGGGGAATATATGGACATCGAGGTGCTTTCCATGACCACCGCGCAGGAGATGAAAGAGGCGCTTAACCGGGTGATGGTGGAGGGGGTGGAGATCCTTTCCGTAAGTATTCTGCCGGATCATGCCAAAAACGCCATGGCCAGTGTAGCGGCGGCTTCCTACCTGCTGCAGAAGAAAGAAGGCGATTACCCGGTGGACGGGCTGAACGGAAAGTTGGCGGCTTTTCTGGCGCAGGAGACGATTCCCTACACGAAGGAGACGAAAAAGGGCGTGGCGGAGCTGAATCTGAAGGAAGGGATTTATGAACTGGAGGCCGAAAACGGCAGTGCCATCCGTATGCTGGTAAATGCCGGCAGCAGCGGCAATATCAAGCCGGGGATGGTCATGGAGGCATTCAGCGCCTTTGCCGGGGTGGAGATTCCACCAAGTGCATACCGGATCATAAAACTGGAAACCTACATGGACCCTGCAGCCAATGACAAAGACCGGCAGGGCAGTCATAAATGGATTCCTTTGGACGCTGTCCAATAAAGTGTATCGAGAAAGCGCTTTCCTGTCTTTTGGTCAAAGGAAGCGGCATAACTAACGGACGCTGTCCGTGAAAAGTAACTTTTCGGTTGATTTTCAAATAAAACCATTGACATTCCACCTTGTGTAAGGCTTATTCTGACAGTGTAAACAGTGTAAGGCGAAGAAATGAGGCTGTCTTTCGACAGGCCAATAGCTGACAAAGCCGGTGAGGTATTCAGGAACCTGGAAAAGAAAGTGTGGGGAGGCGGATTCGATGAAGATCAATGAAGTGGAACAACAGGCTGGCATCACCAAGCGAAACATCCGCTTCTATGAACAGCAGGGACTTTTGTCTCCAAAGCGTAACGGTGAGAACGGGTATCGTGATTATTCGGAAGAGGATGTAGCGGAATTGAAGAAGATCAAACTTCTCAGAAAGCTGTCTCTGCCCATTGAAGAGATCCGTAAGATCCAGAGCGGAGCACTTGTTCTGGAAGACGCCCTGATGCGTCAGGTCATCGTACTGGAGCGGGAAAAGACGGATCTGGAGGCGATGTCCAGACTCTGCCGCAGCCTCAGCGAGGAGCGCTGTCAGTATCTTACCCTTTTGCCTGAACAATATTTGGAAAGGATGGTAGAAATGGAAAAAGACGGAACAAGATTTTCAAATGTGGATAAGCAGGATGTGATCCGCAGAAAGCGCGGTTCTATTCTGGCGGCGGCAGTTTTTATTTTGATCATGGTATTCCTGATCATGATCTTCATCTGGGGCTTTCTGGAGGATCCGATCCCGATGTGGATGGTATGTGGTTTTGTTATGATCCCCGCAGCGTTTATTCTGGGGGTAATCATATCGCTGGTGCAGCGAATCAAAGAGATTGAAGGAGGAGAAGAAGATGTTGCTCGTAAATACTGATTATATTTCAGGAAAAGAACTGGAAACTCTGGGGGTCGTGAAGGGGAATATCGTGCAGACGAAGAACTTCGGCAAGGACTTTATGGCTGGCATTAAGACCCTGGTGGGCGGTGAGATCACGCAGTATACGGAGATGCTCAACCAGGCAAGACAGATTGCCGTGAAGCGTATGGTAGACGAGGCCCAGGCCATGGGTGCGGACGCCATCGTCAATGTCCGGTATGCCTCTGCATCCGTGATGCAGGGAGCGGCGGAAGTGATCGCCTACGGCACTGCTGTAAAGTACAAATAAACATTGCGTTAGGAACGTTTTTGAGAAGTGTTTAGATGAGAGGCGGTATGGCTGCAGGATAAATCCATGCCGTCTTTTCGTATGAAAAATATTCTCAAAAAAAAATATTTTTTGTAATTATGGGTAGACATTTTTCTTTTATCTGTGTTATACTTACTGCACAAAAGAGACATACATCAACCAGCAGTCACAACAGTTACGAAAAGGCGGTGAAATAATGACAGATAATGAATTGTTGCTTGCAATATCGAGTATGATTGATCCATTGAGAGAAGATTTTAATTCTATGAAAGAAGACCTTAATTCTATGAAAAAAGATCTTAATTCTGTGAAAAATGATCTTAATTCCGTGAAAGAAGACATGCAGGAGACTAAAGAGCGTGTGAAGAAGGTCGAGCTTACCCTGGAAAACAAAGTCCTGCCCCGTTTAAACACCATAGAAGCATGCTATATTTCCACTTTTAACAGATATAAGGAACATGTGGAAACATATGATTCCATGAAACAGGATATTTATATTATCAAGAAGGTGGTAGCGGAACACAGCGAGAAGCTGCAGAAACTGGCATAGCCGTAGAATCCTGGAATACGAATTTTATAAAAGCCAGCCTGCAGCGCCACCGTTAAGCCTGCTTCCTGTACTGCATGGGCGTCATGCCGGTGGCTTTTCGGAAAGCCTGTGAAAAATAAGACTGTGACGAAAAGCCCAGCAGGTCAGAGATCTGCGCGATGGAATAGGACGTGGACTCCAGCAGGGATTTTCCTTCCTGTATTCGTTTCTGTAACAGATAGTTGATGGGAGAGAGGCCTACATATTTCGTAAAAGTGTGCGCCAGATAGTATTTGTTCATATGCGTGAGGGCCGCCAGTGAGTCCAGCGTAATAGTTTCCGAATAGTTTGCATCCAGATAGTTTTTGATCTGGGTGCATTCTCTGTTTAAGAGGCGGCTGTTGTCCGGCACGACGGACAGGCTGCCGCTTCGCAGCATAGAGATCAGCAACACCTCCAGCAGATTCTGGCAGACTGTCTCATAGTCTTCTTCCTGTCTGGAAACTTCTTCCAGCATAAGATTCAGACAGGTGCAGACGTTGGTTTTGGACACATTATATTTGCTGACTGTTCCGGAAGGCGCCTGCGCGGATTCGCCGGATCTCGCCGCGGCGATTTTCTCAAAGGCAAAGGATAACCCTTCGATTCCCAGTACGATATAGTCGAGGGGAGCGCCCGACAGGGACTTTTCGGTGTGCCGTACATGCGGGTTGATAATGACCATGTCATTCTTTTTGACAGGGAATTCGATATCTTCCGCGATAAAAGTGCCCTGTCCGTTCACCACATAAAAAAGCTCGCTGAAAGGGTGGGAATGCAGGAGGCTCTGCCAGTCACCCTCGTATTTGGATGTGGAGACATAAAGCAGTCTGGCCTGCCCGAAAGCGGACGGTTTTTCATTATCAATACGGTGTCTTGTATTTCCCATAAAGGCATCCCTTCCCCTAAATTATTTCGGCAGACGTAAACAGACATCATGCCCTGTGCCGGCGGCAACGGACGGTTTTGTGCGGTTGCTGCAACTATAGCAGATTTTAGATATTTTGTCCAGCAAGATATCTAAAATTTCAAACAACAATCCGATTGATTCCGGCTGCCGGATTCTCTATACTGAACATATAGGACAGCCTGCTCCTGCTTATATGAGCGGCTGCCGGCGAAGAGTACAACAAATGGGGAGGGAGCAGGGTATGCTCCGGAATGGAGGAGAAGGATGGAAATGACAGGCAGATTGACACTACCCACAGATGTGGATATGGTGGAGGAAACGATTCGCTTGAAAAATGAACTGGGGGCGGATGCGCTGCGGGACTGCGACGGCACAACGATGCCGGAAGAGCTTTTGAGCCAGGACGGCAAGATCTATGCCACCTATTACACGACCAGAAAAGATAACGACTGGGCGATGCAGAATCCGGAGGAGGTACAGCAGGAATATCTGATCAGCGACCGCCTGACGGCAAAAGGCAGTGAGCTTCGCATCGAGCTTATGAAGGGATTCCATACCCAGCAGCTTAAGGTGAACACCATAGATTCTCCGAAGCGCTGGTGGGAAGTCATCGACAGAACGACCGGGGAAGTGGTGCCCACCGATCAATGGGAGTATGACGAGGCCACAGGGGAAGTGGTGATCGAATCGATCCCCTATCATCAGTACACGGTCAGCTTTCTGGCGTTCCTGATCTGGGATCCGGTACATATGTACAATTTTATCACCAATGACTGGAAGGATGCGCCTCACCAGCTGACTTTTGATGTCAGACAGCCCAAGACCCAGGTCTATGTGAAAGAGAAACTTAAGAAATGGTGTGAGGACAACCCGCATGTGGATGTGGTGCGCTTCACCACTTTTTTCCATCAGTTTACATTGACCTTTGATGACCAGAAGCGGGAGAAATTCGTGGAGTGGTTCGGCTACAGCGCCAGCGTCAGCCCCTATATTCTGGAGCAGTTTGAGAAATGGGCGGGCTATAAGTTCCGGCCGGAATTCATCGTGGATCAGGGATATCACAATTCCATTTTCCGCGTGCCCTCGAAAGAATTTAAGGACTTTATCGAGTTCCAGCAGATCGAGGTGTCGAAGCTGGCGAAGGAACTGGTGGACATCGTGCACAGTTACGGCAAGGAAGCCATGATGTTCCTTGGCGACCACTGGATCGGGACAGAGCCTTTCGGCAAATATTTTGCGAACATCGGTCTGGATGCCGTGGTCGGTTCCGTGGGCGACGGCGTGACGCTGCGGATGATCTCCGATATCAAAGGCGTGAAATATACGGAAGGACGGCTGCTTCCTTATTTCTTTCCGGATGTCTTTACCGAGGGCGGAGACCCCATCGGCGAGGCGCAGGATAATTGGATGAAAGCGAGAAGAGCGATTCTTCGTTCCCCGCTTGACAGGATCGGATACGGCGGTTATCTGAAGCTTGCAGCAAACTGGCCCGGATTTATCGACCAAGTCAGTCAAGTGGTTGGCGAGTTTCGGCAGATCCATGAGAACATGCAGGGAACGCAGGCTTACAGGGCTCCTTTCAAAGTCGCTATCCTGAACTGCTGGGGCAATCTCAGAAGATGGATGGCCAATCAGGTGCACCACGCATTGTGGTACAGAGAGATTTATTCTTATGTGGGCGTGATCGAGTGTCTGAGCGGTATGCCCATCGACGTGGAATTTATCACATTCGATCAGATCAGGGAAGGAATCGATCCGGCGATCAAAGTGATCATCAATGCCGGGGATGCTTACACTTCCTGGAGCGGCGCGGAGAACTGGAAGGATGAGCAGGTGGTATGCGCTATCCGCAGATTCGTGGATGAGGGCGGCGGCTTTATCGGTGTGGGTGAACCCAGCGCCTGCCAGTATCAGGGACGGTATTTCCAGTTAAGCGACGTGCTGGGCGTAGACAGAGAGCTGGGCTTTTCCATGAGCACGGATAAGTACAATGAACTGAATCCGGAACATTTTATTCTGGAGGATACGCCGGGTGAGATCAACTTCGGCGAAGGCAAGAGCCGCATCTATGCGCAGGGCGAGCATTACCAGATCCTGAATATGGACGGTAAGTACAGCCGTCTGGTTGTCAACGAGTACGGCAAAGGACGCAGCGTCTACTTTACGGGACTGCCTTATTCCCCGCAGAACTGCCGGATCCTGCTGCGCGCCATCTACTATGCGGCCCACCAGGAAGCGGAGATGATGAAGTATTATGTGACAAATATGGATACGGAGCTGGCTGTGTTCGAGAAGACCGGCAAGATTGCTGTCATCAATAATTCCAAAGAGCCGAAACAGACCGATCTGTATGTGCATGGCAAGCTGCAGGAGCATCTTGATCTGAAACCGATGGAGATGCGCTGGGTGGATATCAGGGCCTGATATGCTGACTCTTTGTGAAAACAAATAATTAGGTATAGATTTTCTACTAAAAACTTGGTAAAATATAACATATAGTTGGATGGGTCGCGGAATAAGTGAATGCGGACTGCAATAGACCTGCCAAGGAAAAGGAGGAATTTTTATGCAGAGTAAAGCTGAAAAAATCAGATCAAAAGATCATCCTGACGTTGCCCTTAAGGTAATCCCGGGACATTTTGTGACACCGAATTCCCATGTAAATTATTTTCTGGATATGACTACCTTGAAGTGCAGGCTCAGTGAGGCATCTGCGGCAGCCAAAGCCCTCAGCGGACAGATTTCGGCGACCACCGTTGTGGATACCATCGTGTGTCTGGACGGTTGCGAGACGATCGGCGCATTTTTAGCAGAAGATTTGACCAGGGCGGGTATTTATTCCATGAACTCCCACAATACGATCTACATCGTAACGCCGGAATACGTGAACTCCGGACACCTTGTTGTCAGAGAGAATATGGTTCCCATGATCCGGGACAAGAACATACTCCTGCTTCTGGCATCCGCGACGACAGGCCAGACCATCGTGAAGGCAGTGCAGGCGCTCAAATATTATGGGGCGAAGTTCAGCGGGATCAGCGCCATCTTCAGCGCGGCCAACAGCGTGCTCGGTATGCCGATCCACTCCCTGTTCACCACGGCGGATATCCCGGAATATAAGACCTACAGTCCGGAAGGCTGCTCCATGTGCAGAGACGGGAAGAAGATCGATGCTTTTGCGAATGCATACGGGTATTCTATCGTAGATTAACCGGAAGAAGATCAGGAAGAACAGGCGGAGCGCTTGGATCTGGGATATCGGCACGGTACGATTGCAAATATCCGGATCCGACAGATTCAAGACTATTGATACTATTATAATAAAGAAGAGAGTGAATGGATGAAGGTTCATTTGCTCTCTTCCTTGTCTGCTTTTGAGCAGAATACAGGAATGCAGCTGGTGCAGAATATCAGATATAGATGCAAAACGGATGCTGTGGGATACGGCCTGCAGACAGAATAAGGAGTAACGGGCAAATATAAGATGACAACCAAAGGCAAGATCCTGATCGTAAAACTTCATAACAGATTATGTTCCCTGCTGATCCGGGATAACCGGATCCTTTCCATACAGGTGCAGAAGCCAAATGACCATGCGGTAGGCAATATCTATATCGGCAGGGTGCAGAACATCTCGGAAAATATCGGGGCGGCCTTCGTGAATCTGGGGCAGGGGTATCTTACCTTTCTGCCGCTTGCGGAGACCGGAAACGCGGTCATTACGAACCGCATGTATAACGGAAAGCTGAAGGTACAGGACGAGATTCTTGTGCAGATCGTCAGAGAACCCATGAAGACCAAGCAGGCCGGTGTGACAGCCAATCTGTCTTTGTCCGGCAATTATGTGGTGGTGAAGAATAACGGCGGTAAGAAAGCGCCCATACAGGTGTCGTCCAAACTGAACCGGAAGCAGAAGAACCGGTTTACGGCCCTGGAAGCGCTGCAGGAGATCGGCAGTCACTGTCAGGTGGTGGTCCGCACCAATGCCGGCGGGCTTAAAGAAGAGACGCCGTTAATCGAAGAAGCGGCAGCGCTGGCCGGGAAACTGGCCCATATCATGGAGATTGCGGACAAGCGTACCTGTTACAGCTGCCTGCATACGGCAGCGCCGGATTACCTGCGTTTCATCCAGAATGCCTACACCGCGGAATATGATGAGATCGTGACCGACCTGCCGGAAGTATATGCGATCCTGCAGGAGGAACTGCCGAAAATGTCCCTGTCGGTTCCGGTCCGTCTCTACGAAGACGATCTGCTCCCGCTGTACAAACTGTATGCGGCAGAGACCCGTCTACAGGAACTTCTGGATAAAAAGGTATGGTTGAAATCCGGCGGTTATCTGGTCATAGAGCCCACGGAGGCGCTTGTCTCCATCGACGTCAATACCGGAAAATGTGAGCGGGGACAGGACAAGGAGGCGACCGCCTTTGCGGTCAATCTGGAGGCTGCCGAGATGATCGCCCTGCAGCTGCGGGCGCGCAACCTCTCCGGCATAATCCTCGTTGATTTTATCAACATGAAAGACAAAGACCGGGAACAGAACCTGATGGAGCATATGCGCAGCCTGCTGCACAGAGACAGTATCCCTGCCGATGTGGTGGACATGACGGGGCTTGGATTGATGGAGATCACACGCAAGAAGGTGATGCCCAGTCTTGCCGAGCAGATGCGGCAAACCTGATTTGACGCGGACCGATATCCTGAAAGATCAGCATTAAGTTCATAGAAAGAAAGGGTGACAGAATTTCATGGAACTTTTGAAACTGGAAAAAATAAAAGACGGAAGATATCTGAAAAATTATGAACTAACCTACCGGAATAAAGCAGGCAAAGAGAAGAAATATGAGATTGTCAGCCGCAGCGAGATCGCCGGGCCGGAAGCCATCGGCAAACGGGTCAGCGGCGTCTCCATCGTGGCCTATCACGAAGATAAAATGTTGCTGCTTCGGGAATTTCGCATGGGTGTGAACCGCTTTGTGTATAACCTGTGCGCCGGAATGCTGGAAGAAGGCGAATCTTTAGAAGAGTGCATCCAGCGGGAACTCTACGAGGAGACCGGATTATCTGTGGGAAAAATCCGGGCCGTTCTGCCGCCGTCCTTTGCAGCAGTGGCTTTCTCCGACGTGAAAACGCAGATCGCTTTTGTCGAGGTGGACGGGGCTTTCGAAGACCACACCTCCGAGAATGAACAGATTACCGCTGGATTCTATACGAAAGAACAGGTGCGGGAGCTGTTGGAAACCGAAGAGTTCAGTTCCAGGGCACAGATCGCGGCGTATTTTTTTACCATAGCATAGCAGAGGCGCAGAAAGAGGAAAGTACATGGACCGAGACATTCTTTTTAAGACAGATGAATTTATATTTTCATACAGAGTAGGCGGATTGCTGATCAGAAACGATAAAATACTGATGCAAAAACCCAGGAATGATTATCACTCGATTATCGGGGGGCATGTATCCTGCTTTGAAACAACTGCTGAAACATTGAAGCGGGAATTTGAAGAAGAAATTCATGCAGAAATAGGAATAGACCGCTTATTTGCTGTCGGCGAAATATTTTTTCACTGGGGACAAAAACCATGTCACCAAATCTGTATGTATTATAAAGTTCATCTGCTGAATGAGCAGGATATCCCATTAGACGGGATTTTCCACGGATATGATGTTTTGGATCACGAAAGAATCGATTTGGATTTTTGCTGGGTTCCGCTGGAAAGATTAAAGAATGGATTAAAGGTATACCCACTTGAGTTGATACCTCATATTTTGAATGACAGTAACGAGATCGTACATTTTATCTCGAAATAAAACAGTAATTATTCTGGGAGCAAAAGAAAATGCAAATAATCGAGGTCGTTTATTCGCCTCTTTGCGAGGCCACCGGTGCAATGATCGGGAAGCTGAGACAATGGCTTGAAGGAACAGATGTGCAGATCAGGCTGTTTTCATTTGACCACTGTCCGCAGAGATTAAAGAGTAAGTTTAAAAAGGGAGAAAACTGCTTTATTGACATTTTTTATTGTGAAAACAGGATTGATTCTGTTCCGCTGCATTGTGACAGAATATATGAAAGTTTAGGCATTCAGGCATCGGTCAAACAGAAAATTGACAAAGAGGTAATGACATTTCCTGCAATTACAAGCCTGCAGCTGAACAAAGCGTTCAGATCCGGAGAAATCTCTTTCCACCCGATCAACCAGGAGAATTACATGGAAGAGATGACAATGTGCCTGTGTAATTACCCGTTTGGAAATCCGCCCGAACAATTTCACAAAGAGTGCATGGCGATAAAATCGCAGGTATTTTCCGAAATCTGGAGCAGGGAAAAGACAGCAGGCGTTTATGCAAAATACAAAGATTCCGTCATTGGATTACTGGAAGTAATGCCCCGGGAGATTTTGAGAAAATATGGTTATATGACCGGCACAACAGGAGATGACAGTACATATCTGTCAATCGGCTGTTATGAAGTAGGTTATGGTATTCCACGGATTGATATGATCGATCTGCTGATGCAGCAGCTGACGGAAGTATTCCCGCTGTTTAGCCGCAAACAGATTGAAGGAATTGGAATTTATGATTGGGCCGATGGTTTTAATCCATATTGGGTTTATGAAAAATACGGGTTTAAAGAAATAGAGAAATTAGCAGAAAATACAGTCGTGATGTCCAAAACGATAAAATGAGGAGAAACAGGGTCCGGCCACAGAGTTCAGAAAACGAAAACAGGGATCGGTTTGACTGTCCATCGGCTTTTTGATATACTGAGCCTGTATACATACATGTGTCCCGTATCAAACCTGGTATAAACGTTTCGTGAAATGGGCACAAGTCAGAGAAGAGGTAACGCAGGGATGTATAAAATTATGCTGGTGGACGACGAGCCTCTGGCGCTGCTTGGGATGGAGGAAATCATTGACTGGAACGCAGAGGGTTTCACCGTCGTGGCAAGCTGCAGCAGCGGAACCGAGGCGCTGGAACAGGCGGAGAATCTGAGTCCGGATGCAGTCGTTACAGATATACGGATACCGGATATGACCGGGATCGAGCTTTTGGAGAAGATTCGTAAAATACGGCCTCAAACGGAATTCTTTGTCGTGAGCGCGTATTCAGATTTTGAAATGGCAAGAGAGGCTATCCGGCTTGCGGCACTTGATTATGTATTGAAACCTTTATCGGAAGAAGAATTTCTAAAAGCGGCCGGGTGTATGAGAAATAAACTCGACCAAAGACAGAAAAGGAAAGAAGAGCAGCCGCTTCGGATCGACAAAAAGAATCCGGTCTTTCCGGCATATCAGAGCAGGGGAAGGAGCTGCTATCTTCTTCTGGCATTTCGCAGGGATCACCTGCCGTCAAAATGCGGCGGCGAGACACTGTGGCGCGAAATTGAGACAGAGGATTGCGTCGGTATTCTGACTGACAGGATCCTGCCGGAATATCCTGCCAGGATCGGTATCAGCATCGGTATGCCGGACTGTAGTGATGCGGCATTCATGCTGCGTTCCGCTTTTGCCTCGCTGCAGGGTGGTTTTCGGTTTTGCAGTGCACAGGAACGCGGTAAATCCGAAGTGTCAGCAGCGGATATTCAACTATATCTGTTCGAACATCTGAGCGAGGATATATCTCTGGAACAGCTGGCACAGAACTTTTTTATTACGAAGACCTACTGCTGCGACGTATTTAAGAAACAGTCCGGGGATACGGTTCTCGGTTTTCTGAAAAAGATCCGTCTCAACTTTGCAAAAAGACTCCTGGCTGAGACGACACTTTCTTTGCCGGAGGTGGCGTGGCGCTGCGGTTACAGGGATTACTCCCACTTTGGCAAACATTTCAAAACAGATGTCGGAAGTTCTCCGGAGTTGTATCGCAGGCAGGTCAGAGAAGCCTGTTTTCAGGAGGGACGATGACCTCGATCACGGTGTAGTGATTTTCTTTGGAACGGATCAGGATGTCTGCCTGTTCCCCGAAAGCCAGTTTCATACGGCGGTAAATATTGGACAGCCCGATGCTGTAAGGGGTAATTGCCGGCTCTGTCGTTCCGGATTTTTCGGAACGTACAGAGCCGTTTGTGTGCTGTGCAGCCGGTACTGCCGACGCCTGTCTCATTTGTTCTGTCACCCAGTTCAGGGTTATTTCATCCATACCGATTCCGTTATCAGCGACCTGGATCACCAGAAGACCGTCACGGCAAAATGAACGAAGCAGGATAACGCCGTTTGTGCGTCCTACGAAGGCATGCTGTAAGATATTTTCGGCCAGCGGTTCCAGAAACATGGACAAAACAGGCCAGCTTAAGGTTTTCGGCGCATAGTCTCGCTTAATGTGATAACGGTTTGGAAAACGGATTTCCATAATGGCCAGATAATTGTCCAGATTGGCAGTTTCCGTAGAAAGAGGTACGATCATCGGGGTATAAAGAGAGTAGCGGAAAAGCTGTGACAGATTGGACACAAGCGTCTCCACCGGTTTTACATGATAATGCCGTGCCAGGGACCGAACGGATTCCAGGGTGTTGAACAGAAAATGAGGATTGATCTGGCTGCGGTAAGCTAACAGTTCCGCCTTCGTCTGTGCCAGAAGCGCTTCATAGTTGTTTGTGATCAACTCCTGTTCTCTTTGAAATGCGTCCCGGAGGGAGAGGACGGTCTTATTCAGTGTGTTCGAGATTGGCCGCAGTTCGTGAAGGCGCGGCGTATTGACAGGGATACCATGGGTTTCCAGATTGTGCACTTCTGCGGCCATTCGTTCCATATCGGAATGAAGTCTGCGGATGATTTGCAGCATAAGCGTGAGAGTCAGTACCAAAAAAATGAACATGGAAAAAACCAGGCCATTTACGGAATACAGCGGCGCTATGGCCGGTTTCAGAAAGACCACTTCCAGATCTCCGGCAGAAACGGCCGTGCGCTGGTAAAGATAACGCTGTCCGTTTATGTTCACGAACTTCTGTCCGGCTGTCGTCCGCCGTAGCGTCTCCAGCATCTGAGCCGAAAGTGATTGAGTGCTTCCGAGAAGTGTTTTCTGCTGCAGGATCACGGAGATGTTTCCGGGATCGTCATTGATGGAAATAAGCGACAGCAGGTCGTCGATATTATAGACGATGCTTCCCGTGATGACATTTTGATTCAGATGGAATCCGTCGATGTTCCCATATACCGGAAAAAGGCGGACCAGATATCTGCCCGTGTCTGCCTGCACGGGAGCAGCATAGAAGGCTTTTGTAAAATGACGGTCATCGGTAAGACCGGACTGTTCCATGGCCTGCGTCACAATATCTGTATAGGCATCCGTAAAGGACAGCTTCCTTTCCGTATCGGTTCCCAAAAGAACGATATCTCTGTAATTATCCCGGTAAAGATAAATGTACTGCAGAAGATCATAGGCAGAACGGTTGGCGTTGATGATCACTTCCGGAACGGTAGAAAGCAGGTACTTTTGGCATTCTGAAGAATAAGCGGCGCTGTGTGCCGCAGTCTGAGAGTCAGTGATCGTCTTTTCCAGCTTTTCGCAGGCCAGGGCAGACACTTCCTGAAAATTCTGCATTTCCGCATCGCTGTTTTCCCGCAAAAGAGAAAGATAATAGATCAGAAAAATGCTGCAGGCACAAAGAAACAGGGCCGTTGTGAGCATAAATGCTTTTTTGATAGATTGGATTTGAAAAAGGCAGGGAATTTTGCCGGACATAGAAAACCTCCATAAGTGTGGTCGATTGTGCCCTTATTGTAGCGGCTATTGCGTACCGATTCAAGTACGACAGGAAAGCATCCGAATTTTAGACGAATCATACAGAATAACAGACCTTGTCTCACAATATTTTTCTGTCATAATGACTATGAAAAGAGACAAAAAAAGAGGAAAAACGACATAATGACGAATGTCGAAATAAAGGAGGGGAAAAGAATGGGCAAAACGCCTAAGACGTCAAAAACGAAAAGCGGTACGGTCATTACCTCTGCAAATGCTACAGGCATGCGGAAGGTGTTGATCAGTATGCGGAAACACTGGCAGATCTATGTGCTGCTGATACCTGCCGCGATCTGGTACATCATGTTCGCTTACTATCCGATGGCCGGTCTGCAGCTGGCTTTCAAAACCTACAAGGTGAGAGAGGGGATCTGGGGTTCACCCTGGTGCGGCCTGAAAAATTATGAGGCGGTATTCAGGGACAGTTATTTCTGGAATTCCATAAGCCGCACGCTTATGGTCAATCTGGGGCGACTGATCTTCACCTTCCCGGCGCCCGTACTGCTGGCGTTAATGTTAAATGAGCTGCGCATGGGAAAATATAAGAAATTCATACAGACCGTCTTTACTTTTCCGCATTTTTTATCCTGGGTCATCGTGGCTTCCATCCTGACCAATCTGCTTTCCATTGACGGGCTTGTCAACAGTGTGCTTACAGCACTGGGCGGGAATGTGATCAATTTTCTGGGAAACGAAAAACTTTTCACGCCGCATTTATATGTGAGCGATATCTGGAAGGGAGCGGGATATTCGTCGATCATTTATCTTTCCGCCATTTCCGGAATTGACCAGGATCAGTATGAAGCGGCGGAAATCGACGGTGCGAGCCGGTGGCAGAGGATCATTTATATCACGCTTCCGAATATACTGCCTACCATATCCATCCTGTTTATCATGACCTGCGGAAATCTGATGACAGCCGGCTTTGATCAGATCTTCAACCTGAAAAATGCGGCCACGAAGGGAGTAGCGGAGGTATTGGATATCTACATATACCGGATCACATTCGAAGGTTCCACAGACTTTGGATTTTCCACGGCGGTGTCGCTTTTCAGATCTGTCTTTAACATGCTCTTTTTGCTGATCGCGAATAAAGTATCCAAACTTCTGGGCGGCAGCGGTCTGTTCGGTTGAGAAAGGAGAGGAAGAAGCCATGAGCGCAACTACAAAAATGAAAAAGCGAAAAAGAGAAAGTTTCGGAGTGATGGATGCCGTACTGTTTATTTTACTGACTTTGTTCCTGCTGTGCATTCTGATTCCTTTCCTGAATGTGATCGCGATCTCTTTTACTTCTTATAAGGAATATATGCAGTCTACCTGGGTGATCTGGCCAAAGGAGCCCACTCTCGCGGCTTATCAGGAACTCCTGAATGACGGTCGTATCCTGATCGGCTACAAGACAACGATCACTTATGTACTGATTGGCGTACCCATAAATCTGGTGATGTGCACAACGCTGGCTTACGCTCTGTTTCGTAAGGGGTGGCCGGGCAGAAAGCTGGTATTGACGCTGGTGATGTTTACCATGATCTTTAACGGCGGTATCGTGCCCATGTATCTGGTTATGAAAAGTCTCGGACTCACGAACACGATCTGGGCCGTAATTCTGGCACAGGGGATGAACACTTTTAATATGATCCTGATCTACAATTACTTCAACTCCCTGCCGGAAGCACTGGTGGAATCGGCAAATCTGGACGGTGCCAGCGAATGGACGATCCTTGTGCGGATTGTCCTGCCTTTATCGAAGCCCATCCTCGCGACGGTGGTGCTGTTCGTGATGGTGCAACTCTGGAACGAATACTTTATGTCCATGATCTTTCTGCGCTCCAAAGAGTGGCAGTCCTTACAGCAGGTACTGCGCTCCATTGTCATGGATTCGCAGGTGGTGGATACGGCGGCACAGCTGGCAGATATCGGTGACAGGAACTTTACGGACGGGATCAAGATGGCGGCCGTCATGGTGACTATGGTGCCTATTATGTGCGTGTATCCGTTTCTGCAGAAATATTTTACGAAGGGGATTATGATTGGCGCAGTCAAATAATCATAAAAAATTTTAAGGAGGTAATGACATGAAAAAGAAACTGGGAAAAAGCCTTGCGGCGATGCTTACGGTAACCATGCTGGCCGGAAGCCTGACAGCATGCGGAGGTGACACGGGAGACGGGCAGACATCCGAAACGCCGGTGTCGGACGAGGCGCAGGAGACATCCGGCAATGAAGAAGCTGCTGACAGCAGTTCAGGCGGTGATGTGACGGCAGAAGAAATTCTTGCCAGAGATTTTTCGGAAAAGATCGATATTTCCTTCGCCGGTGTTCAGTGTGATGACACGCTGGATTACAATCAGGGAAATGAGTACTATTCCTGGTGGACCGACACTTTTAACGTGGAGTGGGATGTCACTTCATTGACCTTTGCAAACTGGGTTGAGAGGATGAATGTATGGATCAATGCCGATGATCTTCCGGACTGGAGTGTCTGGAATTTTACACCCGGCGATGCGGCAAGCTATGTAGACCAGGAACTGGTAAAAAGAATGCCTGATGACTGGCGGGAAAAATATCCGAATCTGGCCAAAGCATCAGAATGGAGTCCGGCAAACGCCTATTACGAGGAACTGTACGGCGGTATGTATTTCTTCTTCCGTCCTGTTATGGCAAACAATTTCCCGGCAGATATCGTAACAAACCATATCTCTGCTTTTCTTCGTACAGACTGGGCAGAGCAGGCAGATTATGATCTGTCTAAAAACATGGAATCCGGTACCATCAGTATCAGCGAGTTTCTTGCATACTGTCAGGCAGTCAAGGATGCCGGGATCACAGAATATCCGTGGTATAACACTAGCGCATATGCTCTCTTTTTGATGGATCGGGCAACAGACTGTTCCGGAATAGGACAGACTGTATATTATAAAGGAGACGACGGACAATATCACTGGGGTCCCGGAGAAGAAAGCAGCGGCGTAAAAGAGGGGCTGCGTCAGATCAAGGAAGCCTATGACAATGGCCTGCTTTATCCCGAATTTTACACTTTACAGGGAGAAGATGATCTGGGACATTTCATCGCATCCGGCGACGCGGCGGCTGTCATCTGCAATGGTATGGCATCTTATTTTGACCGCTGTGACAGAGAGATGCAGGAAAATCTCGGGGTAGACTTCTGGGAAGATGTAGGGGTATTTGTATTGACGGATGATAACGGCGCAGCACATGAGGTGCCTGCTACGAATTTCTGGGCCTGCAATATTATTTCTCCGAACGTGGATGACGAGACGCTGGAACGCATCCTGTCGATCTGGGACTATGGCTGTACAGAGGAAGGTCAGCTGCGTATCCGCTGCGGTATACCGGAAGTGGACTGGAAATTTGACGAGAGCGGCAATGTTGTCAGCCTGATCGAAGAACAGGGATTTGCCACTCTGGAGGAGAAATATACCAGCCTGTATCCGATCACCGGAAATATGTTTATTCTTTCGGATGACTATTCCTTTATCAGTCCTGTCTTTACACAGCAGGCAAAGGATAAAGTTGCCGAGCTGTATCTCAAACGTGCCGAGATCGTTTCCTCGAGAGGCGAAGAAGTGGACTGGGATTTAAACGGTTATTCTTCTCAGGCCCTGAATCTGGCCACTGTGACCTATGCTGACGAATACGCGAATATCATCACAAGAGAAGGGGATTTCGATACAAACTATGACCAGTGGGTTGCAGACAGAATGCAGATGATACAGCCGGTGCTGGATGAGTTGAACGAGGCTTTTGGCGAATAAAAATGTAACAAACAGGCTTGGTGATACTGCCAACCTGTCAGGACGGCCGCCGTAAGGCGGTCGTCGTTTACAAAGAGACATTTTGACAGGACCGCTTGTTCTCCAAAATGTCCCTTGTTATAATAAGGAAGAAGGAGGTTTACGCTATATGGCAATTATTTCTACAGAACTTGAAAATGTAAAAGCGCAGTTCGTACAGGACAGCTTCCGTCAGGGGGATGCCGTGCTGGAATATCGGTTGTTTTCCCCCTCATTAAAGGAAGGGGAAACCTGTCCGCTGGTTTTGTATCTGCACGAAGCAGAAGGGCAGGACGACGCTTCGGGATATGTATTTGCACTGGAAGCATGGCAGGAGAAACACCCCTGTTACGTGCTCGCAGTTGAAGTAAATGAGAAAATGCTGCAGCCGGATACAGAAAAAATCAAACTTCTTGTATCGGTGCTGATGCAGTTTTCGATGCAGCAGAAACTCGCGGTAAATCCGAACCGTGTCTATGTTACCGGCACTTCTACAGGCGGCACCCTGATCTGGAAGCTGATCAGTGAATATACGACCATCTTTGCAGCTGCCATGCCGATCTGTGGTGCGGGCGCTCCGTTTGAGATCCAGAAAGCCTTCTGTGTTCCGGTGTGGGCTTTCCACGCTGAGGACGATCCTGTGGTCCCTGCTCATGATTATCTGGCAAAACCTTATGACAATCTGGCCGGCACCGGTCGTCTGATCAACGCCCTGCGATGCGCCGGAAATCCGGATGTGCATTATACCGAGTATCCGGCCGGATGGATGGAGCAGCGAGGACTGCACCCGCATGCAGCCGGAGCTGTGGCCTATGAAGACGAGGCGGCGAAAGAGTGGCTTTTTGCACAGGACAGGAGCAAACATTATGAGATACGTCAGATCGTGCCGGGTTTTTACTGGATCGAAGATCATAACTGGGATTCCATTTATCTGATCGAAGGACAGGATAAGGCGCTGGTGGTGGACACAGGCCTTGCGGAGAATGACTTTATCGGCATGATCAAAAGCCTGACCAGATTACCCTTTGAGGTTGCCATCACCCATAATCACGGCGACCATATGCTGCATCTGGATAAATTTGACCGGTATTATATGAGTGAAAAAGATGTCTGGATGTTTGAGTCTTTCGAGATGAAAGCGATGCACCGCGGCAGGGATTATTCCAGGTGTGAACTGATGCCGATTAAAGATGGCGATATCATAGACCTGGGCGGCGGTTATGAGGTGGAAGTGTTCGATATCGGCGGCCATACGCCCGGAAGCGTTGCTTTTCTGGACAGAAAAAGAAAGATCATGATGACCGGAGACGCTTTCGGTGTCTGGATGCAGGTGCCCGGCGCGACTACCCTGTCTGTCTATCAGGCGAATCTGGAACATTTTCTGGAGCGGATCTCCGCGCCGGAATATGAGGGTATCTGTATGTTTGGCGGTCATAACAAACAGTCCGGCGGTTATTTCCCCTTCGGTGACCGTTACATACCAAACGATGCCAAACGCATAAAGGATATGATCACACTCTGTAAAAAACTGATCGCCGGTGAAATAAAAGGCGAACCGTTTACCATGCGCAGTTTCGGTAAAGAAGCATTTATGGCAAATTATGGGCAGGCCAGCATCGTCTATAATGAACAGGTAAGAAAATAGAAGGTACATTGCTCATGATCAGATAACGATTGCAGAATACTACTTTTAAGGACTGTGGAAGCATAGTCCTTAAAGCATTTTATCAGGGAAATATATTATTTTCTGATAAAACACTTGACTGTAAACCCTGTTTATACCTTATTTTTATGGTCAGAATAGATGCAGTAGAACAATAACGCGGCAAAACCGAATGCGGATAATGCAACTGCAACCAATACCAAAAGGAGACAGACCGAATGAACAGTAAGGAAGTAGAAGAAAAAACAGGATTGGCACGCTCCAACATACGTTTTTATGAAAAGGAAAATCTGATCTCACCGGCAAGAAACGATTCGAACGGTTATCGGGAATATTCGGAGCAGGATGTGTAAGATATCAAGAAAATTGCCTGTCTGCGGACGCTTGGCATATCTATTGAGGAGATACGGCAGGTGATAACAGGAGAAAATACACTGTCTGTAGCGCTCAGGAAGCGGAGCAGACAACTGGAGGGCCAGATCACCGAGCTTCACATGGCAAAGGCGCTGTGCGATAAGATGCTCACCGACACAAACATAAGTTATGAAAAACTGCAGGTAGAGCAGTATGTGACGAAGATACCGGAATATTGGTCCAAACAGGAGAATCAAAAGGTTTTCAAACTGGATTCCGTCAGTTTTCTTTATCTGTGGGGCAGCTTCTTCGTCTGGGGCGCCATCACCGTATTGTGTCTGCTGGTCAGTATATTGTCTTATGGAAAGCTGCCGCAGGAGATTCCGGTACAGTGGAGCGGGGGCACAGTCGTTTCTCTGGCAGACAGGAAGATTATTTTTGTCTTTCCCGTTGTGTGTATCGTAATCCGTTATCTTGTGAGGCCATTTCTTTATGCGAAAACGCAGATGTTCTATTATTATGGCGAAATACTGGCAGAATATCTGACCAATTATCTGTGCTTTGTCCTGTTGTCTATACAGATATTTACGATCCTGTTTCTCCATAACATAGTCGAAAGCATTCTGTCAGTGCTGATCCTGGATACGGCTGTCCTGATCGGTCTTTTGATCACGGACTTACTGAAAGACAGCCGACCGAAAAAAACTTGACAAATCGCAGGTGAAATGCCTATGCTGTATTTGCCGGTGTCCGTTGGTATCCGTTCCTGCCGGGAATGGCGGCGGATTCCGGTAAATATTGTGTAAAGGGTGAAGACAGATGAAAAATGACAGCAGAGGAAGAAACGGACAGCGGAAAGAACAGAAAGAATGGAAAGTGTGGAAAGACGGTAAAAGCTGCAAAAGCAGCAGCAGGAAGCTGGTTTTGCTGGCAACAGCGCTGATGACGGTCTGGATCATGCTGCTTTCAGGTTGTGCAGCTTTTGACGGTACACAAAAGGAGCAGAGCGATCCACAGACCGGGACTGCTGACGAGAACACAGACCTTACAGGCGGCGGTCAGTCGATCACGGACATAGACAACGGTGGTCAGACATCCGCTGCGGCGTCACAGGATTTGGAAGCTATGACAGAAGGAACCCAAACATCGGCAGGAAGTCAGGATGCTGCCGCAGCAGACGATCAGCCCGGAGATAATAAGGCGCAGACAGAAAGCACAGCCGAACCGGATACCACAGATACAGCAGCGGCCACCGGAACCCTGTATGAACAGTTTTTGAGAAATGAAGTATCGGCAGCCGTCAGCAGCAGTTTTCCGGAAGCGGACTACCCGAATCCCGTGATAGAGAAAGGCAAATCCTATACACTGGCTGAACTTAAGGAGCGGATATCTTCTTATTTTCTGGATCCGGAATTCAGCAATAAGACAGTTTGTGATTATGTACAGTATGTCTACGTGAACAGTGCAGACAGCACCGGGGCACGGCAGCTTCTTGTCAAATTTGTGGGATTGAATATCTATGCACCGGATGATGACAGCTATGCGGTAGTTGTTATCAGTGAAAACAGCGGACAGTTGTATGTGACCGCAGAGTATGAATGCTGGGCCAGGAGCGCAACTTCTATTTACAGCAACGGAGTGATCGACAGTTACGGTTCCTCCGGCGCAGGAGACAATGTGGGCGGAACAGACATACTTATGTCCGACGGGACTGTCGCATCCGTCTACTATGCGAAAGACCTTGCGGGGCAGTGGACCGGCAGCGTGAACCAGACCATATATAACGAAGTCTTCGGAATGGATACAGATCCGGGCAATTTTATTGTCGCGATCTGTACAGTGGGCGAAGAAAAATATTACCGCTACGATATGTCTGAATGTACGGAAGAGCAGAAAGCCCTGTGCGAGACCTATGTCAACAGGTGCCGTGACGAGCAGGGGATCGTCTGGATCACAGAGGATGAGGTGCTGGGCGCTGTCAAAGAAAGATGTGCCATCCTTGGTGTCAGCTATGAGACCATACAGCAAAAGCCGGAACCTGTCTGGAATAATGTGGAATAAAATTTCCATTTTGGGTTGTGAATTTCAATAATTTTATTGACAAATATCCCCAAACCGGTTATGATACATGAGTATGCCGCGCAGCGAGGTAGAAGTATGCCCATCCGGCGTCACCGAAGCTGGCGAGTAAATGAACTTTTGTTCATGAATAGGAGGTGCCATATGTACGCAATTATCGCAACAGGTGGAAAGCAGTACAAAGTTTCCGAAGGAGATGTCATCAAAGTTGAGAAACTGGATGCCGAAGTAGGAACCGCTGTTACATTTGACCAGGTTATAGCTGTCAGCGATCAGGGACTTAAGGTTGCAGGGGATGTTGAGAACGCAACTGTTACCGGAACCGTTATGGACCAGGGTAAGTACCGCAAAGTGATCGTATACAAGTACAAGAGAAAGACCGGCTATCACAAGAAAAATGGTCACAGACAAGCATACACTCAGGTAAAGATTGACAAAATAAATGCATAATCATCGGCATTGATTTATTTTTTCAGGACATAAGAGTTGTGCGAAGGTGTGAGATGATACAGATCACATTTCATAAGACGAGGACAGGGGACTATCAGGGGTTTACATGCAGCGGACATGCAGGATATGCCGCTTACGGAGAAGATATCGTATGTGCTGCGGTCTCGGCGCTGGTCATCAATACCATCAACTCTCTGGAGGAGATCACGGGAGAGGAGATGGAGGTTACAGCGGAGGAGAACAGCGGCTTAATCCGGTGTTTTTTTGCCAGACAGCCTCTGAAAGAGACTTCCAGGGTACTTATAGATTCTCTTGTACTCGGTTTGACCCGTATCGAAGAGCAGTACGGGAAGAAACATTGCAGACTGCATTTTAAGGAGGTGTAATACCATGTTGAATATGAACCTTCAGTTTTTTGCACATAAGAAGGGTGTTGGTTCCACTAAGAACGGCAGAGATTCTGAGGCTAAGAGACTCGGCGCCAAGAGAGCTGACGGACAGTTTGTGAAAGCAGGCAATATCTTATACAGACAGCGCGGAACGAAGATTCATCCCGGCGTTAACGTAGGAAGAGGCGGAGATGATACATTATTTGCGCTTGTTGACGGTGTGCTTCGCTTTGAGAGAAGAGGAAGAGACAAGAAACAGGCTTCCGTATATCCTGTAGAGAAATAATAGGATTGATTCAGGCTTCAGGCATTGTCCATCGTTGGCCACAGTGATGGACTGTGTTTGAAGCCTTTTTTCAAGTTAAAGTATTTTAGTGTTCAGGAGAAAACTATGTTTGCAGATCGTGCGAGGATTTTTGTAAAAAGCGGCAAAGGCGGCGATGGCCATGTGTCTTTCCGCAGAGAGAAATATGTGCCAAACGGCGGGCCTGACGGCGGTGACGGCGGCGACGGCGGCAGCGTGTATTTTGTTGTGGACGAGGGACTCAATACCCTCACCGATTTTCGTAATGTGCGCAAATATGCGGCTGGAAACGGTGAGAACGGCAATAAGCGCAACTGCAGCGGCAAGAAAGGTGAAGATATCTTCATCAAAGTGCCGGAAGGCACGGTAGTCAGGGAATTTGAAAGCGGCAAGGTCATAACCGATATGTCCGGAGACAACCGCAGATTTCTGCTGTTAAGCGGCGGCAAAGGCGGCAACGGCAACCAGCACTATGCGACCAGCACCATGCAGGCGCCGAAATACGCACAGCCGGGACAGCCGGCGCAGGAGCTGGAACTGCTTTTGGAGCTGAAGGTGATCGCAGATGTCGGGCTGGTCGGTTTTCCCAATGTAGGGAAGTCCACCCTGCTTTCCAAGGTGACCAATGCACGGCCGAAGATTGCGAATTATCATTTTACGACCCTGAATCCCAATCTGGGGGTGGTGGATCTGGAAGACGCCAAAGGTTTTGTGATCGCCGATATTCCGGGTCTGATCGAGGGAGCTTCCGAGGGCGTCGGGCTGGGGCACGAATTTCTGCGCCATATAGAACGCACAAAACTGATCCTGCATATTGTTGACGCCGCATCCACGGAAGGACGCGATCCGGTGGAGGATATTTATGCGATCAACAAAGAACTGGAAGCGTACAATACAGAGATTGCGAAACGGCCGCAGATCATCGCCGCCAACAAGATCGACATGATCTATGCGGAGGATGATCCGATATCCAGGATCAAAGCGGAATTTGAACCGAAGGGTATTCCGGTCTATGCCATATCTGCCTTCAGCGGACAGGGCCTGCGTGAGCTTCTTTATGATATCAATAACCGTCTGGAACAGATGGACGCGAAGCCGGTGATATTTGAACAGGAATTTTTCCCGGAATATCATTTTGATATGAGCAGCGAGCCCTTCACCGTGGTCTATGACGAGGCGGAAGATGCCTATGTGGTGGAAGGCCCCAGGATCGAGAAAATGCTGTCTTACACGAATCTGGAATCTGAGAAGGGCTTTAAATTCTTCCAGGATTTCCTTAAGTCCAACGGCATTCTAGATCAGCTGGAGGCGCTCGGCATTGAAGAGGGCGATACGGTGCGGATGTACGGGTTTTCCTTTGATTATTATAAGTAAACAGCTTTCACGTTACTGATTTGATAAATAAGTGACAGATTTGAGGTATATTATGACAAGTAAACAGAGAGCCTACTTAAAGAGTCTGGCTAACAATCTAAATCCCGTTTTTCAGGTCGGGAAATCCAGCCTGACACCGGAGTTTACGAAGGGAATAGAAGAGGCCTTCAATACGAGAGAGTTACTCAAGATCGCGGTATTGAAGAACTGTTTCGACGATCCGAACGAGATCGCACAGGTGGTTGCCGAGAGAACACATTCTCAGGTTGTGCAGGTGATCGGAAAGAAGATTATTCTGTACAAACCGGATAAGAAGAACCCGAAGATCATACTGCCGAAGGATAAAGTATGACGACATAGTAAGGAGGCAGCATTTGAAAAAAGCAGGCATCATGGGCGGAACATTTAATCCGATCCACTACGGGCATCTGACTCTGGCCAAAAAGGCGAGAGAGCAGTTTGCACTGGATGAGATTCTTTTTATGCCCTGCGGGGAGCCTTATATGAAGGCGGCGAAGAAGGTAGAATCCGCTCGGATCCGTGCCGAGATGACGGCGCTGGCGATTCAGGATGAGCCGTATTTTACCCTGTCCACGATCGAGCTGACGCAGTCCGGCAATACCTACACTTATGAGACGCTGGAACGCCTGCGGGAGCAAAATCCGGACACGGAATACTACTTCATTCTGGGCGCCGACAACCTTTTTCAGATCACCCGGTGGGCGAAGCCGGAACGCATCTTTTCAAGCTGCCGACTGCTTGCAGCGGTACGGGACGATAAGACCGTTGCCGATATGGAAGCGCAGATAAACCGTCTGAAAGAGGAATATCAGGCTGTTATCTTTTTATTGAAAATCGACTGTATGGATATTTCTTCTTCGCAGATTCGCCGTAAGGTTGCGGACGGCATCTCCATAGAGACGGATGTTCCTGCAGCTGTCAGAGCTTATATCGAGGAGAAAGGGCTGTATTATGAAAGCGACTAACCTTGCCAAACTCAGAAAAGAAATGGAACAAAGGCTGGAGCGCAAGCGGTATGAGCATACCCTTGGGGTTGCCTATACGGCTGCGAATCTGGCCATGGTGCATGGCGTGGATGTGGAGAAGGCGCTGATCGCCGGTATGCTGCATGACTGCGCCAAGTGTATGAGTCATCACAAACAGATTTCCCTGTGTAAGAAGAGCCGTATCCAGTTATCGGAGATCGAGACGGAAGAGCGTTCGCCTCTGCTTCATGCGAAGGCGGGCAGCTGTCTGGCACGGAAGAAGTACGGGATCACAGACGAGGAGATCCTGCAGGCCATCAGTTATCATACTACCGGCAGGCCGCATATGAGCCCATTGGAAAAGATCATCTATATCGCGGATTACATCGAACCGGGCCGGGAACGCGCAAAAAGGAGCTATGCAGACATTCAGAATCTGCAACAGGTGCGCAGGATGGCATACCGCGATCTGGATGAGACGTTGTGTAAGATCTTAAGCGATACACTGGATTACCTTTCCCGCAAGGGCGGCAAGATCGATTCGATGACGAGGGATACTTACGATTATTATTGCCAGATACATTAGACAGATTGTCAGACAGAATGTTTGGCTTTTACCTGCAGAAAAAGTCCTTTTGCAGTAAATGCAAAGTCCCGGGCCAGACTGCAGCATGATACGAAACAATAGGGAGGTACAGATATGAACAGTATAGAGATCGCCAGACTGGCCATCCGGGCACTGGAGGACAAAAAGGCGGAAGAGATCAAGACCATTGATATCAGTGAAGTATCCGTGATCGCCGATTATTTCATTATCGCGAACGGTACGAACCGCCGCCAGATCCAGGCGCTTTCCGATCACGTGGAGGAGACACTCGGCAAGGCAGGCGTACCGCTGCGCCAGATTGAGGGATATCAGAATGCCAACTGGGTACTTCTGGATTTCCATGACGTGATCATTCATATTTTTGATAAGGAAAACCGCTTATTCTACGATCTGGAACGCATCTGGAGAGACGGAAAACCGGTGGAATCTTTATAGAAATCAGGAGAACCCGGCACTGTATAGACAATGCCGGGCTCTCCTGATTTTATTCAGCCCGTCCGCTACAGACTGAAATCTGCTACGTTTCGGCTTCCCTGGCATCGCCGCCCGCATACATATAGAACGTAATGATGTAGAGACCGGCAATACCTACCAGGGCATAAATAATTCTTGAAAACCATGACATGTTACCAAAGACGAAAGCCACAAGGTCGAAACTGAAAAGACCGATCAGCCCCCAGTTAATGGCGCCGATGATGGCGATCGTCAGTGCAAGACAATCCAAACCTTTATTTTTCATATTCCCTCCAATCTGCAGCTACAGGAACCTTTGCATATTGCAGTTATTACATCTCATACAGATCATGCAACTTCTCCGACGGCCGCTTTCCTGTGAAAATAAAGGATTTTTCTGTCTATAGCTATAGAGAAAACCCCAGGTAAACACAAGCATTAACTGTTCGGCTCTACCAAACAGTCACTATTATTATGTCGCACTGCGGTTTTGCTATACTGGAAAATAAACCAATCAAAAAATCTGATCAGCGGAATATTCTGAAAACGCCGAAAACCTTCCCCAGAATCTGACAGTCATCTACGATGATCGGATCCATGGAATCATTCTCAGGCTGCAGACGAATATGACCGTCTTCTTTATAAAAGGTCTTAACCGTGGCGGAATCATCTATGAGAGCAACCACGGTATCGCCGTTATTCGCCGTCTGGCAGCATTTCACAAAGATCTGATCGCCGTTGAAGATTCCGACATTGATCATGGAATCACCCTTAACCTTCAAGGCAAAAGATTCACCGCCCGGCACCATTTCCGCCGGTACAGGGAAGTAGCTCTCAATATTCTCTTCCGCCAAAATAGGCTGCCCGGCCGCTACCTGCCCAATCACCGGAATCGAAACCATCTCGGTACGCACCATCTGAAAATTATCGTCGCAGATCTCGATCGCACGCGGTTTCGTAGGGTCACGCCTGATATAACCATTCTTCTCCAGTGTCTCCAGGTGAGAGTGGACAGAAGAAGTTGATTTGAGATTCACGGCTTCGCAGATCTCACGAACTGCCGGCGGATAGCCTCTCTTTAAAATTTCGTCTTTGATATAATCAAGTATTTGCTGCTGCTTGGCAGTAATCTTACCATATCCCATAAATAATAACCTTATCCTTTCAATTCCCTTCCAATTCTTATCAGTTTCAAACGATTCTCAATAAATTTATATAGTTATCATACCATAACCAGAATGAAAAAGCAAACGTATATTCAGAATATTTGTTCGATTATTTTTGCGCAGAGTGTTGACACACGAAAGTATGTTCGGTATAATAGTGGAAAACAAGAACAGATGTTCGCAACACATGTTCGTGTATTTGTATTTATAGTAAACGACATAACAAATTTCTGTTTCCGACTCTTGCAGGAGCCATATACAGTAGCTCCTGCAAGGCCAAAAACGAAATTTCTAATGTCGTTAACTATATCTATTATTATATGCCTACTATATTAAAGTTATATGAGAGCAAAACCATACGGGGGAAGCAGGTGAATGTAATGTACGCAGTAGGAATCCAGACAACAGACAGGAATCATTTATGTGCGGTATCAGAATCTGACCGCAGGACGCAGATACATATGGATCAACAGGAGAGACCGGCTGCCGGGCATATGCGGGCACAAGACTGCAGGAGCGAGCGGAGGATCCGGCGAAACAGGCTCAGAAGACAGCAGGAGATGAGGAAGCGTTTCCGAATGTTTCTTATGACGGTATTCCTGATCGCAGCCTGTTCTTTTACGCTGAGTGCCTTCCGCTCCAATGCGAAGAATGAGATACAGACTTCCGGCAAATATTATAAGAGTATCACGGTTACCAGTCATGATACTCTCTGGTCGATTGCACAGCAGTATATGGACGAGACGCACTACGACACGGTCACCGATTATATCAATGAAGTAAGATATATGAATTCTCTGACAGATGATTCCATTCATTACGGAGAATATCTGGTTATTCCGTATTTTGAGAATGATCCGGATTAACGGCCATAGCGGATCGAAGCCGTTTGGGCAGGCGTAGTCCGGGAATCTTCGACCGAAGAATATTGCCTGTCATCATTGCCCGGGCAGGTTTTCCCGCAGCTTCACCTGTCTGGCTGCATAGCGGCGCCTGTCGTCTTCGAGGGCTGCATAATGTTTCCTGGTGGTGTTGACGTCTTTGTGTCCGAGGACATCTGCCACCAGATAGATATCTCCGGTTTCCTTGTAGAGAGAGGTTCCGTAGGTGCTCCTTAGCTTATGGGGTGTAATCTTTTTGAGGCTTGTAACAGTGGAAGAGTATTTCTTCACCATGTTTTCTACTGCGCGAACCGACATCCGGCGGTTCTGCAGGGAAAGGAAGAGGGCATTTTCGTGGCCGGCCTGCGGTATGATATGACTGCGTTCTTCCAGATAGTCCTGCAGTGCAGCCTCCACCTCCTCACCGAAATAGATGACAGCCTCGTAGCCGCCTTTGCGCAGGATTCGGATACCGTTGTTTCTGAAATCGACATCCCCGATATCCAGGCCGACGCACTCCGAAACGCGGATGCCCGTTCCGAGCAGCAGCGTCAGGATAGCCACATCCCGTATTTTGGTAGCCTGATGGAAGCGTTTCTGAGCCTTGGTCAGCCCCGTTCCTTCCTCCACCTGATCCAGAAGGATTGCCACCTCGGCCGGATCCAGACGGATGATCTCTTTCTCATGGAGTTTGGGTAGCGGCACGAGTACAGCAGGATTCTTCTCGATCAGTTCCGCCTGGAAATAATAATTATAGAAGCTGCGCAGAGAAGCCAGTTTCCGCTTTTTGCCCCGCTCATCGTTGGTATATTCTTTGCCGTCCTTTTGATAATAGCTCAGATATTCCATATACTCTTCGATATCTTCCCTGGTGAGCTGCTCTAAGAGGGAGAGAGGGAATTCTCTGATATCCATACTGCCCAGGCTCTTGTTATTGTCATGCAGATATTCAAAGAAGACCCTGATGTCATAGGCGTAGGCAAGACGCGTTCTCGCAGAGGTATACTCGCTGACACCGCGGAAGAACTGTTTGCAGAAGGGCGGCAGTGTCTCCAGTACTTCCCTCATTTTTGCGATATTGTCAATATTCTGCTGGGTATGATAATTGCTGTTTTTAGTATCCATAATATAAGATCACCTTTCTCTCCTGTCAGTTTGTATTGTTGTCCTGCGGCTGTTTCTTTGCAGTGGGCAGCTGCCAGCCGTCCAGATTGGCACTCTGGATCGCCGTAAACATTCTTTCCTTGACACCCGGCGCATCCAGATTGATCTCCCGCACAAGATTCTTGACAGATTCCCGTTTCGTATGGCCGTCTGCGGGGCAGGGACTTTTGACGACGGGAACATCATATTTGTTGACGAATCCGATCACATCGGCTTCGTTCATATAGATCAGAGGCCGTATAACTGTAATATCGGTGCGGTCCAGATAAGTGACCGGACGAAAAGTATGAAATCTGCCTTCGTAGATCAGAGACATCATCATCGTCTCTACCACGTCATCTTTATGATGGGCATAAGCTACCTTGTTGCATCCGGATGCCTTCATGGCATCATTGAGCGCTCCTTTCCGCATCTTGGCACACAGAGAGCAGGGATTGGTCTCCCGGCGATCTTCGAAAATAATCTTCGCTATGTCCGTGTTTACAATATGGTAGGGGACGCCGAGCGTATCACACAGTTCCCCGATCTTGTCCAGCTTCAGATTATCGAAGCCGAGATCGACCGTGACGGCGCACAGTTCAAACGGATGGGGATAGAAACGCCGCAGTCCCTGCAGGGCATAGAGCAGCGTCAGGCTGTCTTTTCCTCCGGAGATACCGACTGCGATCCGGTCACCGGACTGTATCATATGATAATCATCAATGGCTTTTCTTGTAAGGCTGTATACCTGTTGTAATTTCATGCTCTGTCTAGGTCTCCTGTTATTGTCTCCTGTAAATTTCCTGTACATTTCAACAGCTCTATTATACAGAATATTTGTTCAGATGACATTAATTTTTTATAAAATGTAATGCAGTTTTTGAAAATAATGGTATACTAGAGATATCATATAGTAAACGACATAACAAATTTCTGTTTCCGGCTCTTGCAGAAGCCATATACGGTAGCTCCTGCAAGGCCGAAAACGAAATTTCTAATGTCGCTAACTATAGACTAACGGCGGGGAGTGTAGTGACAGCAATGAAATTCAAATTTGACAGGAAATATTTTTACTGGGGCATTACGGCCTTTCTGGTCATTGCGGCGAGTATTTTTTTCTACTATATATTGTTTCATCGGTCCAGTCTTTCAAGCGGCCTGTCTACGCTGATCGGTATCGCTATGCCGATCATTGACGGATTCGTGCTGGCATACCTGATGACACCGGTTCTCAATAAGATTGAAAGCCGGGTGATCGAACCCCTCTACAAGAAGACTAAACTGCCTTATAATGTCAAAGGCAGAAAGCGGATCCGGGGTATTTCCATGATGATCACGGTCATTTTGATCGGGATTGTTTTCTATGAGTTTTTCGGCCTGATCATTCCGGAGGTGATCCGCAGTATCCAGAGTATTATCTTTCAACTGCCTCTCTATCTCAACAACCTGAATCACTGGGCGCTGGGTCTTATGAAGAACAATCCGGATCTGGAGCAGACGGTCAATGAACTGCTGGCACAGTATTCTCCCAAATTGTTGGATTATTTTGACACGAACCTGCTTCCGAATATCAATGAACTTGTCAAGACCCTGTCTTCGAGCGTGATCAGTATTTTCAAGGCTCTTTGGAATTTTGTGATCGGGTTTATCATATCGATCTATGTTATGGGAAGCAAGGAAAGATTTGCAGGGCAGGCGAAGAAGATCGTCTACGCGTTGTTTGACCGTAAGACCGGAAATGAAGTGATTTCTAATTTCCGTTTTATCCACGGCACATTTATCGGTTTCATCGGCGGCAAGATCGTGGATTCTATTATTATTGGCATCTTCTGCTTTGTCTGTACCAGTATCATTGGCACACCGTATGCCATCCTTGTGAGCGTGATCGTGGGGGTGACCAACGTGATCCCGTTCTTCGGGCCATGGATCGGCGGGATTCCGAGCGCATTGCTGGTGCTGATGGTAGATCCTTTGCAGGCACTGTATTTTATCATATTGATTCTTTTTATCCAGCAGTTTGACGGCAATATTCTGGGGCCGAAGATCCTCGGGGATTCCACGGGATTGTCCGGTTTCTGGGTCATCTTTTCGATTACCATCTTCGGAGGGCTGTTCGGTGTTCTGGGTATGGTGGTCGGTGTACCGATCTTTGCGGTGTTCTATGCGGGCGTGAAGGCCGTTGTGAACAGGATGCTCAGCAAGAAAGATCTGCCCACAGACCTGCAGCCATATATGACTGTGGGGGAGATTGACGAGAAGAAAACATTTACCGAGTACGTTCCGGTAAGAAAGAAAAAGAAGAAGGAAGAGAGCAGCAGTCATGAGGTTTCTGATCCAAAGGGTAAATAAAGCAGAAGTGACGATCGAGGGCCGCACGGCCGGCGCGATCGAAGAAGGGGTATGTGTATTCGTCGGGGTTTCCAACACGGATACAATGGAAATTGCAGATAAAATGATACGTAAATTGATCAATCTGCGTATTTTCAGCGATGAAAATGACAAGACGAATCTGAACATTTCTTCTGTCAATGGAGAATTGTTAATTATTTCACAATTTACATTGTATGCAGATTGTAAGCACGGGAACCGGCCGTCCTTTATTGATGCCGGCAAACCTGATCTGGCCGAGGAACTGTATGAATATATCATCGCCAAATGCCGGGAATCTGTGCCCAAAGTGGAACACGGCGAATTCGGCGCCGTGATGAAGGTTTCCCTTGTCAATGACGGCCCGTTTACCATTTGGCTGGATTCCGAAGCGCTTGGATTTTAAAAGCAATGAATAAGCCCACAGGAGGTAGATCATGTCCGGCGGTATTTTATTTATAACGGTAATCATCATAATCGCAATTTACTTTTATATGCGTCATACATCCAGAAAACGCAGGCGCGCTACAGATGAAATTGACACGGTGCGTCATTACCGGGAAAATTACCTGAACTATGGATCGGACCGAAAAAGACAGGCAAAACAGCTCGACAAAAACAACGGTTACCGGATCTATGTGACGAAATATAACAGTAATGAGGATTTCCGGGAACGCAAAGGGTTATAAGGTAAGTGGTTTATTCTGCGCTAACTATTCGTTAAACTTGTGTTTTGCGAATAGTTATATAGAGGATAACCTATCTCCTTTTTTATTCAATTTTGGAGGTATGCAGATCATGTTCTTAGAGACCAAAAGATTAAACATAAGAAGTATAAAAACATCAGATGAAAATGCATTTATCAAAATGGCTTCCGATGGCAGTTTAACAGAAATTTACGGCGACTGCAGTGAATGTCACAAATGGATGGGTGATTTTATCAGATGAGCAAATATATATGAATTAGCGAAAGCCTGAAAGATAAAGGGCAAAAGCATAAATCACTGCTTCTGCCCTTCTACTATTTCATTTGTTCTCGTTCATCTGTTCTCGAAATCCTCAACAAACTGCGCGATCAGTTTTACGGTTCCGTCTATGCCGAGAACGCCGCTGTTAATGGACAGATCATAGCTCTCCGAACGTCCCCATTTCTTAGAAGAATAATAATTGTAATAACTCTGACGCTGCTTGTCTTTCTTATTGATCATATCGAGAGCCTTCTGCTCTGTATTGACATCCTCGTAGCGCTCTATAATGCGCTTCACTCTGCGGTCCTTATCGGCAAGGATAAAGAGATGCAGGCAGTTCTGATAGTCATGCAATGCGTAGTCGGCACATCTGCCTACGATCACGCAGGGGCCTTCACTGGCAATCTTCTTGATCGTGTCAAACTGTGCCAGAAAAACTTTATGGCTGATCGGCATATCTACAAATGAAGAAGAGTTATAGCCGAAGGAATACGTATCCATAACCAGGTTGTAGAGGAATGAGTTCGTTGGCCGCTCGTCATGGCTCTGGATCATCTCTTCACAGAAGCCGCTCTCTTTCGCCGCCCGCGTCAGTAAATCCTTATCATAAAATTTAATCCCGAAGTATTCGGCTACTTTCTTTCCGATTTCACGACCGCCGGAACCAAACTGACGACCGATAGTGATAATTGTATTCATAGAACATCATCCTTTCTGCTTTAAAATTTTATAGATACCTTTTGTTCTATGCCTTCCATAAAGTCCATGCA